>BNJU01000200.1_pt1 | contig 292621 bp, 326 predicted proteins | sample 8539281 | NCBI WGS metagenome assembly BNJU01 (sample SAMD00202456, study PRJDB9452) | human saliva metagenome | isolation source: human saliva | place: Japan | reverse complement strand
ACTGGGAGGTTTGTGTTGTTTCTGACATAATGTTTCTTTCTATGTATTTTTTTGAATGTTATCCTATTAGTTCTAATAGCCAATCACGCTTGTTTCCACTTCCTTGATGACCTCATCAGAAATCTTAGAAATAGGAAGTTGGTAAATGGTGTTTTGACGTGGGTTGAAAATGCCTAGATTTTTCAATAGTTTGAAACTCTGGATGAATCGAACGCCTACCCATGAGATAGTAAATCAGTAGCTGCAAGGTATGGTCCTTATTAGGCTTGCTGGTGGTGACTTTAAAGTCCCAAAGGGTATCTTTGGTTAGGAAATCTCCATCACCAGTCGTAATGGTAGCCGTATAAGACCCCTCCATGGTAAAACCATCCGCAGTCACAGGACCAAAGGCCTTGAAAAAGCTCAAACTACGCTCAACCATGATACGAATATTAGCAATAGTAGCCTGATTTGGCACAATCCTCTCCACTGGACGATAAGCCAGAGGACCAGCACGAAAGGCACTATCAAAACCTGCCAACTGACAAGCCTTAGTAATCGACAAATCGTCCAGCCTCTTAACATCATCCAGAAGACCAAAAGCCTTAGCCTCCATCCTCATGGCTCTAGCACTAAGCAAGGAAATCTCAAAAGCCTCCTCAACAGCTGTCCCATCCATGAAACGACTGAGATAGTCTACAGCAGTCCCAACCAAACTAACCGCAATAGACTCCTCAGGATTAAGACCCTGACCATCATCAAGCGTCGTCACTGTAAAAGTCTTGACAGGCAGATAACCACCACGAGCCTGTTTAATCTGTTTGATACGTTGTGTTACTGATACCATGTGTGTCCTCTTTGAAAATACCTTAGCTTAAATTTCGTATCTTTCGTCTACTATCACTGTAAAACTAAAAACTTTCGTTACTAATCAGTCGAGTAAATAAATGTCATTTATTCTACTTTTTAGATGAACATATCTTGCAAGAGTTTCTTTTTCAGAGTCTCAAGCTGAGTTATTTTCTCTTGGTAAGAAGTGATAAGCTGGTCAAGGCTTGAGAAATAGGAACCAATGGCTTGTTGTTCTTCGAGTGAAGAAGGAAATGATACCTTTATTTTCTCTATCTGCCATAAAGAAAGCGAGGGTTGGGCCCCAATTGTTGAATCACTTTTGATAAAAGACTTTATTCTTGGACTTTTCAAAAAATTCAACATAAAAATCGCATCGTCTCTCTTCAATCTAATAATTGCAATTTGCTGATTTGTATTTGCAGGTAAATCTTTTTTATCAACTATCCCAACTACCCCAAGAGTACCGACAATTGAAAATAATACATCACCCTCTTTAAGTATAGAACGTTTTAGGTATCCTAAATGTTCTTCTAAACTTGTAGAGGCTGTCCGGACCAAACTACCAGTATCTCTATTTATACTTTCGGTTTTAATATAGTTTACTTCCCCTTGCCAGCTTTTATCTTTCGGTGTGGTTCCCTTAGTTATAATTTCAGTCCTTGATTTAAGTTCATATAATTTCCACTCACCTTCAAATCCATCCAAACGAATCTCAGGAACGGTCTGTCCAGCTTTAGGAAACATCTTTGAAAGCATGGTCGCCTTGAGAGATTGGTAGTTGGCGAGATTGTCCTTGTAGCTAGCCAAAAGGTCATCGAGGGTGCGAAAAAGAGAGCCAATGGCGAATTGTTCAGGTAGAGAGGGGATCATCATTTTATGATTTCTAATGATATCGCTATTTAAATTTACCTGACTCCCCGGTTGTCCATATTTATTCCATTTTGGCCTAAACATATCAAACCACTGAAACATAAATTCTCTATCAAATTTAGGATTTTCAAAAATTAAGAAACCATCATGCACACCAGTCTTTACATAATTTACAACAGGTTTTCCAACAGTGGCAGCAATACTTAATAATAAATGAGGAGTATTTAAGACTCTTGTCTTTTCTTGACCCAGTTTTGAGATTTTTTGTTCCAGATATTTGATTCTTCCATTTTGTTCAGTAACATCAGAAATTCGTAACCACCCAATATCTGAATTCTCATCAAACCATTTAGGGTTTTGAATAGGCCTCGGAGAGGCCCCTCTTTTTATCTTTGCTAAATTCCCAATTAGAATCGAATTCCATTTGTTATCAAATTGAGAAAACCTAATTTTCGGTATTTGTTCCATAAATATACTTGTCCTATTAGTAATTACTATCATTTTTTTCTAATATTTTTTTAAAGCTATATTTCATTCCTAACTCCTGAAATAAATAATAATGTAGTAACTTTTGTAAAATTACATTCGTCTTATAAAACTCATTATAGTCGGTCATCAGTCTAGGATATTTAGATTTTTTTATCACCATGTGTATAATAATGTCGTGTTTGTACTATACTTTCAATAAATTGAGAAAAAAATTATTAAAACTTTCTAAAAATCAACTTTTCAAATTCTGAATCTGAATTTTTTTAAATAAAAAAATATTAACTTGCTCTTCAAAAAGATTCTTTATTCCTCTTCTTGAAAAATTTTTATTTTCGCGCTCATAATTTCTTATTTTTTTCCTCATGAAAATTTCTTGCATAAACTTCTAAATTTCTTATTGTGGACAGTAAATTATCCTCAATGTAAGGTATAGAATGTAAATTTTTTTGTATATTGCTTGATAATAAAATCTAGCTTTTCACTCTTTGTGAACCATTGATCCATAATCTCCGCAAAATTATCGTGTAAAAGCATTCAAAGTAATATCTTCATATTTGTACTTCTCCCAAATTTTACCATCTCTATTATGCTGAAAAAAATATTTTACCTTTTAATTAAGGGCAACCTCTTACCTTCATTTACTAACTTAAATTGACTTAGGAAAGCAATCTCTGTAAATGAAAGAGGAGTTCCTGTTATTAGCTCAATATAGTTTTTAACTTGACAGGCAGTTTCATGGCAATGAGTAAAAAGTAATTGCATCATTATCATTTGAAATACGTAAATAGTACCTACTTGATAAATTTAAATAATTATAGTCTATACTAGCAATTGCCCTATCCTCTATATAAAGATTTCTACTCGGAATAAATATTTTGGTTGTCTGATAATCTGAAACATTAGTTTCAACAGTCAACTCACCATTTATTTTTTTCTTAGAAAAAAACCGACTTACCTACCCATTGTTCAATATTATCAAATGAAAAAAATCATAGTAGAATATTTGTTCTTCAGATAAGTAATCAATAATTTCCGGAAATTTTTTTATCCAGTTTTTGGTAATAAATATCGTAAATTTTAAAAATTTTTTTCACATGATATTTTGATAAGGTAAAAACCAGGACTATGATCAATTCCATATACAAAAACCGTAGCAATTAATAATCAATAATTTACCATCGCTTGTATATCCATAAATGACATCAGGAGCTTTCACAGTACCAATAATTTCATCTTCTAGAGAATTCAAATTACCAAATAATTCTAGAACGATATTATCATGTTTGTATGTCAATATACCACTTAACATGTTATCAGAAAGAAAATCTTCTTTTTGATCTGAAAAAAAGCCTTTTATTTCAAATACTTTATCTAATGTATACGATTTAAAATTTAATTTGTCCATACTCTACCTCCCCACTCTCAATGGTTCAATAACCTCTTCAATGAGTTTGGTGTAGGCTTCTTTGATGTGTTTTTTGTAGCTGAGCGGGTTGAGGGCATCAGCTGTTTCTGCTTTATAGTCTTTGTAGCGTTGGCTCTTGGTGAGCTGGCTTTCTCCAGATTGCTTCTTAGCACCTTTACGATAGTGTTGGACGTAGTAACGAAGTTCATCGAGTCCGACATACCATTCTCTGGCAAAGCGTTTGAGATGGTCGTCGATAATGGCTTCAATCATAGTGTCCAAGACACCAGTGATAGATTGTCCTTGGTAATCTTTAGGATTGGCTTGGACTTCTTTCCACAGATTTCGGATGATTTCGGCTAATTTTGGATTGGTGCGTTCCAGACTCTGGATATAGTTATCAACTGTTTCGATATCTTTGTCACTGAGGGCCTGTGGACTATCTTCTTCCTGCTGAATCATACTTTGAATCAAAGTCAGGATGTAAGCATAGTTAATCTCATCTACTTGGACCGATTCAAGTTCATAGTGGATGTCAAAGAGATTATCATCACCATCGTCTTCAGCTCGGCTTTTGAGTTCTGCTAGGATATTTTGATAGATTCCTAGATAGGTTTCGAGCTTTTCATCCGAAAGTCCTGTCTCTGCATAGATAGCCGCTTCATCGTATTCGCTATAGACACGGATAGATGCCAAATACTTGTCAAAGGTTTGATAAGCTTTGGCAATGCGACGGAGTTGTGGGCTAGTGGCCTGATCTATCGTGATGATATAGTTTTCCACATCTTCCACTTTTACTTGAAAGTCTATCCAGGCTTGGATAAAGTTAGCTTTTTCTTCTGCCCAGTCTGGGGCAGTGACATCATTTTCACCACCGTTTGAGTAGAGTCTAAGGGCGTTATCCACAGCCTCTTTAAAGGCCTCTGGCCTTTGGAAGGTGATGATATGGCCATAACGCTTTTTACTGTCAAAGATACGGTTAGTGCGACTAAAGGCTTGAATCAAATCCTGTGGACGCATGGGCTTACGGTCGATGAAGAGAGTAGATAGACATGGGGCATCAAAACCGGTCAAAAGACGGTCAACAACGATGACCAAATCCAACTGCTCTTTACGAGGAATGTATTTGTCTAACTTTCTGGCTAAACGATTATTGATATCCGTATTAAAGCCACGCAAATCAGCCATATTAAAATGCGTCCCATACTCTTGATTGTAATCGTCCATGACCTGCTTCATGTGCTCTTGGTAGCCGATAGATTCTTCTTCATTTTCCGACACTGAGTAAGTGACTGTCACCTTTGGAAAATCAGGTAACACGCGCTTAACCCGCTCTGACACCTTGACACGTTCCTGTCCTGCCTTGATACTCTTGAGCAGATTGTAATAGGCCTGAGCCTGTGGAATGGACTTAACGGTTAAGATGGCCTCGTAGGTCTTGCCCTCACCATTTGGGAAGCCCAACTGTTGATAACTTTTGTTTAGGATAGCATCCAAGACTTCTAGCATGTGCTCTTTATCTTCATAGACAGAGTCAGGAAGGTCTTCTTCAGGAATCGGCGAAATAATGGTATTACGATAGTCCACCTTAAATCCCAGAACTGCCCCGTCATGGATGGCTTCTTTGACCGTATACTCATGGAGGCGTTCGCCATATTGTTGGTGGGTGGTTTGTGCCAAATCACCTAATTGCTTGCGTTTATTTTCCTTGAAAATCGGTGTTCCTGTAAAGCCATACCAGAGCGAATTGTGGAAAAAGCCTTTGATGTCTTTTTGGGTCTGAGGCGTGACCGCACGGTGACATTCATCCACAACAAAAGCCACACGAAGGTCCTTGATTTTTTCCGAATCCTTTTGATATTTACCTTCTTGGAACTTGCGCATCATGGTTGTGATTTTCTGGATAGTCGTCACAATCACACGCTTATCATTTCCTGCCAAACGCTTAACCAAGTCGTGGGTATTGTCCGTTTCATCGATATCGATGACATCATTAGCAGCGTAAGAAAGAAAAGGACGATGTCGTCTGCTGGTCAAGATCCCTACGGTCCACGACGAAAATCGTCTTCTGAATGGCTGGAATCTGCAAGAGGTTGCGAGCCACCTTGTAGGAAGTTAGGGTCTTACCAGAACCTGTGGTATGCCAGATATAGCCTGATTCCTGTCGGCGAGAGGCATCTTGAACAGACTCGATGGCATGAATTTGATAAGGGACGTAAGAGGATGAGGGCTTTTTTACTATCATCAATAACGGAGTACTGCATCACCATCTGATGGGCACGTGGAATAGACAGGACCTCATGGGCAAAGTCCATGAGACTGGTCATGGGTTTATTATCTTTATCCACCCAAGATGTCAAGAATTGTTTATTGAGCTTATCCTCTCGTGCAGCTGCGATATAACGTGTATCCACCTTATTAGTCACAACAAACATCTGAAGGGCAGAATAGATGCCACGTAACTTTCCTTCACGGTCATACTTTTTGATTTGATGAAAGGCATCCAAAAAGGCCACACGAGGGCTCTTGAGCTCGATATGGATAAGAGGAAGGCCATTAATCATCAGCGTCGTATCTAATCGACGGTCCTGATCTTGTGGATAAGCCTTGTCACGTTCCACCTGATTGACCACTTCGTAACTGGATTTTCCAGCAGCAATATTATCACGCCAGATGACAGAAAGTCGGATAGTCCCAAGGCTAGCATCTTCACGCTGTACCTCAACTTTGGCAATACCATTTTCACCTGCCAACCACTTAGCAGCTTCATAATAGTTAATGAAGTTAAGCTGGTTCTTAATTTGGCGCTTCTCCTGCTCAGTCAAGGGATGGTCAGCGAGTAGGGCAACATTATTTTGCGCTAACTTCTCAAAAAAGTTGTCCCATAATTGACCTTCGTTTTTTAAATCTGGGCGATAGGTCCACTGGCTCTCACCAGAGGTTAACTGCTCAATTAATTGACGTTCTATCTCAAGTTCTGGAGTAACTGGTGGCATGACTTATCCTTTCAATAATGTCGTAATCCCTTACATTATAGCATTTTCACGGGTTCTTTCATAGTTTTGGGAAAATTCCAACAAAAAAACACGGGAAGTCCGTGTTAATCGTTTTAGAATAGCAAATGATAATTGTTATGAAAGTACGTTGTCTTCCCTAAACTTACTTCACATGTGAATCAAGTGGGACTACCGCCAATGTCTTACCTAGACTCGCCAGTATTTTAAGAACCGTATCTAACTGAGGTGCTGTTTTACCTGTCTCCATACGTGCGATAACAGGTTGTTTGACACCACTTAGCTCTTCAAGTTTCTTTTGAGAAATGCCTTGTTTTTTACGAGCATCAATAATCTCAAGCATCAGTGCGACACGGAGTTCACTTGCCGCGATTTCCTCTTTAGTGAAAATAGTTTTCTGTAAATCATCCCAACTACTTCCAATTGCTGGATTCTTTTCTCGAGCCATCTTACAATCCTCGCTTTCTAATATCATCTAAAGCTTTTTGAGCCTTCATCAGCTCACGTCTTGGAGTCTTTTGTGTCTTTTTCACAAAATGATGAAGCAAAATAAAACCATCATCTAGCCATGCTGCAAATAAAATTCTATCTCTTAAGGGTCTTAGTTCCCAAATCTCTCCTTCCAAATGTTTAATGAATGGTTCACCAATCATGGTTCCTCTATTTTTTAACATAGTCAGGTAGTCTTGAATTTTATGTAATTTGATTCTAGAATCTTTGCTTGAATTTATGGATAATGTTTCAATATACTCTCTAACAGGTTCATGTCCATTTCTATCTTTATAAAAATGAATAGGATACATACAAATCTCTCTCCCTATATTATAACTTATAAGTACTTGCATGTAAATACTTATAAGTTATTATTTTTAAATATCACTATTTAAATTTATATTCGTAAAAGGTTAGGAAAAATGATAAAAAGCCACCTATAGTGGCTCAGAATGTATATTATTTATGATCTAGACATGGCAAAAATACGAGTAAGCGACCAAATTTTGTAGCCCTTTCCATCTGAAAAAGGTTTATCGGAGGCTTTTTATTCCTCCCTATGAATGGTAAACCCTGTAGCTTGTTGGTTAGCCATGATGGTCATTTCTGAAATTTGGACCCGTCGTGGTTGCTTGGTGACGTAGAGAACTGCGTCCGCAATATCTTGAGCTTGCAAGGCTTCCAAACCTTGATAGACTTTGGCTGCCTTGTCCTTGTCACCGTGAAAGCGAACTTGAGAGAAGTCGGTCTCAACGATACCAGGTTGAATGGTTGTCACCTTGATATCTGTGGCAATGGTATCGATACGCAAGCCATCACTGAAAGTTTTTACTGCAGCCTTGGTTGCTGAATAAACGGCAGCACCTGCATAGGCATAGATGCCCGCCGTAGAGCCCATATTGATGATATGGCCCTCATTGGCGGCAACCATGCTTGGCAAAATCTGACGTGTCACCATCATCAAGCCCTTAACATTGGTGTCGAGCATGGTCAGCATGTCCCACTCCTCATAGTCTTGATAAGCTGTTAGACCTAGTGCCAGACCTGCATTATTGACCAAGACATGGACTTGACCTACACTTTTGAGAATGCCTTGGCAAACATCCTTGACCATGGCCATATCAGTGACATCCAGGGCAAAGGTCCAAACTTTTTGATTTGGATAAGTTGCTTGGAGCTCTTCTTTTAGAGCTTCTAAGCGCTCCACGCGGCGACCTGTTAGGATGAGATTTTCTCCCTCTTCGGCAAAGGCACGCGCCGTTGCTTCACCAATTCCTGATGTTGCTCCTGTAATAAGTACATTTTTAGACATATAATTCTCCACTTCTATGATTCCGCTGCCCCTAATCGTTGTTGGTAAAATCACTCAACTTCTTGATGAAATCAGGAAGTTCTAGCTTGGGCAGGTTAGATATTTTGGTTCCTGACTTCCAAAATATCCAGAGCAACTGGTTGAAACCGTCCTGCAGAACTTTCTTTTGTTGGTCCGAGAGATTGCCAAATTCTTGCAACATCTGGCCTAGCTTAGGGAGAGTTTTTATCCCAATATCATCCAGACTTTCAATTCCAGAATCAAGAATGGTATCAAAGAACAAATCACAAACCTGCTTGAGTTCTTGATTAGGCAAGGTCTCAATCCATTCTTGGAAGGTCTCTTTTAAGCGTTGACTCAAGTCTGTCGGCTGGTCCACATAAACAAAATCATTTGTTCCCAAGTCAACCTGCCAAAGTAAGACATTGTGTTGAGCGATGCCTATACCATCTGCTGCTACGAGCTTTGCGACCTTATCCCAATAAAGCATGACTCCCACAACTGATTCTTGAGGTCTGATAACCGTCATCTTGGGTTTTAACTCTTGGTAAGAAGTCTTCTCTAAGAGGGGCTTCATCAAGCCCGGAGAATCAAGAAGCAAGAGCTCTGCTATTTGCTCACGCAAGACAGTCGAACTCTGAACAGCCGAATAGAGGGCAAGATTGCCACCCTTGGAGTGTCCAGAAACAACGATATGGCCACTGAGGTTTGGCAAGTGCTTCTCCAGAAAGGCCATGGCTGAGCGATGGGCAGGAATTTCCCGACTGTAAGTCAGCTGAAAATCTTCCTTCCAACCAATGACGCTATCATCGGTACCACGAAAGACAATCTGCTGGTAGTCAAATTCAGGCAGGCTGAAAATCATAGCCGCAAACTGTTTTTCGACTTCCTTGTCCAAGACACTACAGTAGTCACTTAGATTTAGTCCAGCGAAACGTCTCGACCTGACCATGGCTTCAGCCAGGTCGACCCTTTCTTTAGTCACCATGAAGCTGTAGTCTGGATTTAAGTCCTTCCCTTCAGCATAGTCATGTAAATTGATGGTTTCCTTCAAATCACTTGCTGAGAGCCATTTTTCATAAGTCAGGTAGCCAATCTCATTGATGCAAACCTTATCCAAGATATTAAGAGGCTCTTGGTCGAAAGGCAAATACTTAACCTCTTCAAGATAATCGATTAAATTGGACATCATTACTCCTTAAAGTCTTTCTTACCTTGATTTTACTAGAATTTTCAATAAATTGTTAGTGAAAAATGTGATATGATAAGAGGGATTATTTATTAGGAAAAGGAAGCTTATGACTATTTCACGATTTTACCGTATCTTACTAGCTCTTTGTGGACTAGTAGGAGTTTCTATCCAAATCCATGATGATGGTTGGGGCATGTTGCTCTATTACACTGTTTTGTCCAATATCCTTGTCTTTTCTAGTTTGATTTTCTTTATCATCTATGACTTCAAAAAAGGGGATGCGACGACTAACACCAAACTCTTGCGTTACAAGGGTGGTGTAACTATGGCCATCCTCATCACTGGGGTCATCTATCACATCCTCTTGGCACCTATTACGGAACCTGAGAAATTCTGGACGCTCCGTAACTTCTTGGTCCACTATATTGTGCCTTGGGGATTGGTGCTTGATACCCTTATTTTCGATGCTAAGAAAGCCTACCGTCTACGTGAGCCAATTTACTGGTCAGCGGTCCCTCTGTCTTACTTTGCCTTTGCCCTGCTAAATGGGCTGGTGCTAAAACTCCCAATTCCAGGCGCCAAAGATAGCCCCTTCGCCTACTTCTTTATCAATGTCAATAAATTTGGTTGGAACAAGGTCTTGGTAAACGTCCTGGTCATCAGTGCTGGGTATATCGCTGTTGGCTATCTCTTATATCTCTTGAAAAAATTTATCGGTCGTAAACCGGCATAAAACACAAACTGAGCTACCCTATGTAACTCAGTTTTTTCTATTGCAACAAGCCCAATTTATCAAAAGCTTTGTACAAGCCATCAGCTTCAACATCATCTGTAACTAGGTCTGCCATAGCCAATATTTCTGGGCCACCATTTCCCATGGCAACACCAACCTCACAGTATTCCAACATAGGGATATCAATCTTGGCATCGCCGAAAGCAATGGTATCCGAACGCTTAGCCCCCAAATGTTCCAAAAGAACATCAATGGCATGGGCCTTGTTAATATCCTTAACACCCAAATCACCAAACAGGGCTGTTTCACCTCGACCTCCCCAAGTATGGGCTTCAAGCTGTGGAAAAGCTTCTTTTGAATCCAAGTGATCCTGATAGGACTCCAAAACGAAACTGACCTTGTTTAGGTCGTCACGATAGAGTTCCCCACCATACTTGAGGCCATGAATGAAATCTTCTGGTTCCTTACCCTCCACAGACTCTGCAGATTGCCCCTTTGAATAGCGTAAGTCTTAAGTGTCTCACGCGCCCGCTCCCGAAAATCAGGACTGGCAAAGAGGCCGTTATTGCTCTCCAGATAAAAGGCCAGATGGCGCTCTGTTAGCCAATCCACAGTCTTTGCTGCATCTTCCTTGGAAATCAGCTGATGCATGAGGACTTGACCATGATGCTCCACATAAGAGCCATTACCACCAATCATCCCATCCAAGCCAATTTTCCATAATTCTGGTTGCATTTCTGCCTTGCTACGGCCAGTACAAACATAGACCAGATGCCCCTTTTCACGCGCCTGACGAATTGCCTTTACTGCTGACTCTGGAATGCGGTTATGATAATCTACCAACGTCCCATCAACATCTAGAAAAATAAGTTTTGACATATTTTCACCTCGAGTCTTCTTTTACTTTATTATACCCTGATACTGCTCCAAGAGATAATACTTTCCTCGGACAAACTGATACTATCCTATGATAGTATTGTTTCCAATCCAAAGCATTGCCATTTCTCCTGAAAGAAGCTATGATGAAGGTATGAATGATTTAAAAACACTACTGAATCACCTGCCCTATAAATTAGCAGCCTATGATGCCCAAGGAAACTTTCTCTACGACAACGGTGGCGCTGACGGTAGTTTCTTCCCCCGTGAGCCTGAAAATCTGCCTGATTGGGTCATGTCTGAAGTTCTAGCATCCTCTACCAAAGAAAGAAGTTATCAGATTCCAACTGACAGTTTTGATCAAGTCCTCATCCAGACCTACCAAGCTGCTATCGACAACGAAGGAAAAGTCCTAGGATTTTGGGAGACTATTTATGATTTGAAGCAACCTCTCAAGACCTATCTTGATAACTCTGCTCAAGCTCTTGTCGCCTGGTCTGATGCCACTAGTGGCGCTAGTTTCAAGGAAGAAACTGACTTTTAGGCTAAATTTCTTGCTTTAATAAATGAAAAATTCACTTAATTCAAGACCAGCGCAAAACACCCTTATTCATAAAATGTGCCTAAGTCAGCACTACAAAGGCTTTTTGGAAATCAGTCACTTTAATATCTCTCACAGAATTTATAAACACTCTATTTTGCATTTTTGCGCTATTTAAGGTAGAATGGGAGTAATGAGAAAAAGAATAAAACCGATCGTTGTTTACGTGGTTCTAGCTCTTTTAGGATTAGCATTAGTTATTGCAAATATTCACAATACGTCCAAACAGCAGGCGCATCTTCAAAACGTGAAATCTGCTATTCCTTATGCTACTACACCAAAAACAACAACCAGTAGTACATCTAGTAGTTCCGACGAGGAGCTGAAACTCAATCCCATTATCGACCTTTCGGGGTGGCAACTACCTCAGGATATCGATTACGATGTCTTGTCAAATCATATTTCTGGTGCTATCGTCCGCGTCTTCGGTGGATCACAGATTAGTAAGGATAGCAATGCCGCTAGTTCGAATGGGGTTGACAAATCTTTTAAAACACATATCAAAGAACTCCAAAAACGTGATGTTCCAGTTGCCGTCTATTCCTACGCTCAGGGTGCTTCTGTCAAGGAGATGAAGGAGGAGGCTCGTATTTTCTACAAAAATGCTTCTCCATACAAACCTACCTATTACTGGATTGACGTGGAAGAGGAAACCATGCCTAATATGGAGGAAGGTGTCCAAGCTTTTCTAGCTGAGCTCAAACGTCTAGGAGCTGATAAAGTTGGTCTCTATATTGGTGCTTATTTCATGCTTGAGCAAGAGGTTTCAACCAGAAACTTCGATGCTGTTTGGATTCCCGCCTACGGTACTGACTCTGGTTACTATGAGACTTTGCCAAACACTGATATTGACTATGATCTACATCAGTATACCTCACAAGGAAGTCTTCCTGGATTCGATAATATTCTAGATCTTAGCCAAATCAATCCCGAGAAAAACAAACGTAAAACCTTTGAAAAACTCTTTGGTAAGATCAAGCAAAAACCAACTAAAAATAAGAAGACTACTTCGACAAGTTCATCTAGTAGTTAATAGAAACCGGTGCCTAGAACACTGGTTTTTTTCTTGTCAAATTGGTTTAGGCGTGTTCGGACGAATGTGTTATAATGGATGGTAGAAATGTATAACTTTAAAAGGAGATATGACAATGGCTAAGAAAAGGCAAAGTCAAGAAGACCCTGGTTGACCAAATTCTTGATAAAGCTAAGATTGACCATGATAGCTTATCCTTCAATGGTTTAGAGGGGGAGCTTCCAGAAGATGTGGCGCGTGAGAGCATTTATAAAACCCTCGCCCTTAAGGGAGATAAGACAGGGCCTGTCATCGGCATTGTCCCTATCACCGAACACCTGTCTGAAAAGAAATTAGCTAAAATTTCAGGGAACAAGAAGGTTCAAATGATTCCACAAAAGGATCTCCAAAAAACAACTGGCTATGTTCACGGGGCTAACAATCCTGTGGGAATTCGCCAAAAACATAATTTCCCTATTTACATCAATCAGTCTGCCCAAGATGCTGGCTTCCTCATTGTCTCAGCGGGGGAAATTGGGCGTTCTATTCGTATCAATAGTCAAGAACTTGCTGATTTTGTTAATGCTGAATTTGCTGATATTAAGGAGTAATCATGAAACTGTATTTTGTACGTCACGGTAAAACTGAGTGGAACTTGGAAGGCCGACTTCAAGGTGCCAAGGGAGACTCGCCTTTACTTAAAGAATCTATCGAACAAGTACGTGAGCTAGGTCACTACCTCAGTGACACTCATTTTGACTTGGTCTTCTCAAGTGACCTACCTCGTGCTAAAAAAACTACAGAGCTCATCATGGAGTCTCAAAAGCATAAAGCTAAAGTTACCTACACTAAAGCTTTGCGTGAATGGCAACTAGGTAAACTAGAGGGGCAAAAGATTTCCCTTATCCAAGCCATCTATCCAAAAGAAATGGATGCCTTCCGTAACAATCTAGCCAATTTCCGTGCTAAGGACTTCCAAGCGGAATCTGTCTACAAAACAACAAAACGTGTGGCCGAATTTGTCAAAACACTTAAAGATAGTGATGCTAAAAATGTCCTCGTTGTCGGTCACGGAGCTAACCTAACAGCTTCTATCCGTACCCTCCTTGGTTTTGAACCTGGTCTTCTTCGTAAAGCAGGAGGTCTTGACAATGCTTCTGTCACTATTCTCGAAACCAATGATTTCGAGCACTTCACTCTTAAATGTTGGAATGATACGTCCTATATGGATGAACAAAACAAGATTAGCTAAATCATCGACTGACTTCATAAGACAAGCGATCCTGATTAAGGGTCGCTTTTTAACACTCAAAAAGCCCTTAAAGCTATTACTTTAAGAGCTTCACCTCCATTATTTCTTCCCTCTCTCATTTTCATTTTCTGATAAATAAAACGGCCACACGAGGCCGCTCTATTTATCTTCCATATTTCATACGAAGGATTTTTTCCTGGTTAGCATTCAAACGAAGAAGGATAACCACTTTATCAATACTCATATTGCTCTCAAGAAGACGTTCAGCCGCCATCATAAGACCATTATTGATACCTAGTTGAAGGACTGGATTTTCATTATCATTGATATCAAAGATATATTTGTTATTTGGAAGGTCGAAAAGGACTTTCACCGCTCCAAAGAGTTGCTCAAAACTATCGATTTCCAAGTCGAATACTGGCTTAGTACCTGGTTTGAGGCTACGGCCACGGTGGTTAAACCACATAGAATGCCAGCCACCATTGAAGGCACCCATGACATCATTGTCATAAGAATCTCCAACATAGAGTGTCGTTGATGGATTCATGTCAAATTGCTCAGCTGCGAGATTGAAGATTTCCTTCTCAGGCTTTTGGAAACCTGTCGCCTGACTGACGATGACACGTTTAGGGTCCACGTAATCATAAAGTCCCAACTTCTTAACCTTCTTAAGTTGGTGCTCTGTCGGACCATTGGTAATAATACCCATAGGCACATTTTTTTCCTTAAGGAAATCAAGGGTCATGCGCATCTCATCAAGCATGGTGATATTTTCCAACTCATGCTCGTAAACCTCTTGGAAATGGTTACCCGTTTCTTCATCAATTTCACGGTAGCCAAACTCCAAAAGCGTCTCTTTACAGCGCCAAAAACGGAAATATTCGGTTGTCCACTCACCGGCCATTACACGTGGAAAACCAACATCAGAATAGTGGCGGAAACGAATGTAGGCTTGATTCATGTGACTCATATCAAAGTCAGGGAAACATTTTTCCATGGCAATACGATAAGGTGCCTGTTGGTCATAAATAGTATCGTCAACGTCAAAAACAATAGAGGTAATCATCTGTCCGTTCTTTCTTATATCATTCTCTTGTCAGAGACTTAGGTAAGTTAAGAGATCTAACAACTAGACTGCAATATCAGTCAGCTCCTAATTTAATCCTAGGTCTTGCAAAAGTAAGCTTTAAGTCAACTGTCTAGGGGCAATCTTACTAATCTGTTTTTTATCAGAGTGCAATTGCCCAAACAGTCTTATTATACCGTTTTTGCCCTCTTATTTCAATTTTCGACCCCATTTAAGAAAAGATTATTCGTGTTTTGAAGATAGAAAAAGGTTTGGAACAATTTGTCCCAAACCTAATGCATCTTGTCATATTCAGACACTTATTTAATTTCTTTAAAGGTCATTTTTTGTTTGACTTCACCCTGACCACCTTTGGCAATCTGATAATAGAAGTCTTTTGATGTGAAGTGGTCACCATAAGCAAAGACCTTGTTGTACTGCCATTGTGACAATTGATCGTCCTCTTTTTTACCGAGAGTCAATGTTGTCTTTGTCACGCTGTATTCCCACTTAGCTGTTTGGTCATTATAGGCCTTGTCAAAATCTGTTTGGCTCTTAGCAGCATTAACCACTGTCGTACGATCCTGACTCACAAGTGCCTTGTTACCGCCTTCTTGGAAAGCTACATACATGACACGATTATTGACCTCACCATTTAGAGAACTTGAGTATTGGTAAACCTTGCCAGGTACAACACTATCCAAATGGTGTGTTCCCCAGTAATAGAAAGCACCAAATCCAGCTCCCGTAACCAAGAGACAGGCGAGAACGACACTAATAATGATATTTCTCTTTGACATGTCTTGCCCCTCTCTATTCGTCACCAGTTAGGTCAGAGAAAGTTGCCTCTGAGTCTGTTTCAGTGTGGCTTGAAGAACTTGATGATGAGCGTTCAACACTTGATGAAGCCTTAGATTCAGATGATTTTTCAGTGCTTGATGATGAACTTTCTTTTTCTTTGTAAACATCAACGTTGAAAGCCCACTTATCACCCTTATAATTTACCTGGATTTGGGCATATCTTGCCTTGATAAGATCTGACATCTTACTATCACTGTTAAGAACATCATAAATCTTTTGAGCGAGAGCCTTGGCATTGACTTCCGTTTTGGCACCATCTTTAGGTCCATCAACAATATCTTTAGCCTTTGGCGTTTCACCTTGAAGGTAAAGGGCTTTGCTTTCAGTGTCCTTCTTATATTCAACATTTTTACCATTCTTATCATCTGCATGTGAGAAGAAAGTCCATGCAGGACTACCTGAACGTTTTTGTTGATAAACTTGTTCGAATTCACTTTGAACCTTGTCTTGGAAAGCATCATCAGTCAATTCTTTTTCCTTAGAACTTTCTGTACTTGCTTTGCTTTCACTACTACTTGCTGTTGAGCTTGATGCAGAAGAAGATGATGAAGATCCACTTGTTGAACTTGATGAAGCATCTTTAGATTCTGATGATGAAGATGAATCCTTACTATCTTTAGAATCTTTAGTATCTTTATCTTTATCGTTATTATTGTTAGTCGTGCTATTTGAGAATGAAACGCTATTGTCAGAATTATCTGGAGCGTAGATCACTGTATTCTTAGAATGGTCATCAGAGACAAAAGTGCTGTTATTGATAATCACTCGGTTGTTATCACCATAATAGTTGTTGATAACAATCTTAGAATGTGCACAACGGTAACCATTACCAGTCACATGGTAACCTGCTGGGACATCACCATCACGTTTCAAGATGAGGACGTCACCTGCGAAGATAAGGTCAATATTCTGAATATTATTATCGTAGGCTAATTTTTCAATAGAAATTCCAGTCGCTTGAGAGATTCCCCACAAGGTATCTCCCCATTGAATCACGTATTGTTGGCCATCTAACTGCTGTGGATTGATGTTCTGAGTTGTCAAATTATTTGTAATTTGTTCAGGTGTGCTGGCAATCCAGTTTGTAATATCAGCAGCGTGAGCACTCGTTTGATTTTTGATAAAAAGCTATCTGCTAACACAGATACCGTAGGCATCCCAATAGGTGCTAGTAAAGCGCCAAGCATCACAGCTTTACTAACATAATTTTTCTTTTTCATCGTATTTCCTCCTTATATCATACGAAACTTACTTTGCTATTGTACACCCTTATTATTATATTTGTCAATAAATTCTATAACTTTCTAATCTAACGTTAATACTAGTTAATGATTTGTCCTAAAAATAGACAAATCCTAGCTTTATTTCATCTGACATTTAATCATTTGTCCTATCTTTAGAAGGTGATTTATGATACAATAATTACGACTATTTTATGGAGGACTAACATGTCAAATCAACACATGGAAGAATTAAACGATCAACAGATTGTCCGTCGTGAAAAAATGGCGGCCTTGGCTGAACAAGGAATCGATCCTTTTGGTAAGCGATTCGAACGCACAGCTACATCTGGTCAATTAAAAGAAAAATACGCTGACAAAACAAAAGAAGAATTGCACGAAATCAACGAAACTGCTACTATCGCAGGTCGTTTGATGACTAAACGTGGTAAAGGTAAAGTTGGCTTCGCCCACATCCAAGACCGCGATGGTCAAATCCAAATCTACGTGCGTAAAGATGCTGTCGGTGAAGAAAACTACGAAATCTTCAAGAAAGCTGACCTTGGTGACTTCCTCGGTGTCGAAGGTGAAGTCATGCGAACAGATATGGGAGAACTTTCTATCAAAGCTACTCATATCACACACTTGTCTAAAGCCCTTCGTCCATTGCCTGAGAAATTCCACGGACTTTCAGACGTTGAAACAATCTACCGTAAACGTTACCTCGATTTGATTTCTAACCGTGAAAGCTTTGACCGCTTTGTTACACGTTCAAAAATCATTTCTGAAATCCGTCGCTACCTCGATGCTCAAGGTTTCCTTGAAGTAGAAACACCTGTCCTTCACAACGAAGCTGGTGGTGCTGCTGCTAAACCTTTCATCACTCACCACAATGCACAAAACATCGACATGGTGCTTCGTATCGCGACTGAGCTCCACCTCAAACGTCTCATCGTTGGTGGTATGGAACGCGTTTACGAAATCGGACGTATCTTCCGTAACGAAGGTATGGATGCCACTCACAACCCTGAGTTCACATCTATCGAAGTTTACCAAGCATACGCTGACTTCCACGATATCATGAACTTGACTGAAGGTATCATCCAACACGCTGCTAAAGCTGTTAAAGGTGACGGACCTATCAACTATCAAGGAACTGAAATCAAGATCAACGAACCATTCAAACGCATCCACATGGTTGACGCTATCAAAGAAATCACTGGCGTTGACTTCTGGCAAGACATGACTTTGGATGAAGCCAAAGCTATCGCTGCTGAAAAGAATGTTCCTGTTGAAAAACACTACACTGAAGTTGGTCACATCATCAACGCCTTCTTCGAAGAATTCGTTGAAGAAACATTGATTCAACCAACATTCGTTTACGGTCACCCAGTTGCTGTGTCTCCATTGGCTAAGAAAAATCCAGAAGACCCACGCTTCACTGACCGTTTCGAACTCTTCATCATGACTAAAGAGTACGGAAATGCCTTTACCGAATTGAACGACCCAATCGATCAATTGTCACGTTTCGAAGCACAAGCTGCTGCTAAAGAACTCGGTGATGACGAAGCAACAGGCATCGACTACGACTACGTTGAAGCACTTGAATACGGTATGCCACCAACAGGTGGACTCGGAATCGGTATCGACCGTCTCTGCATGCTCCTCACTGACACAACAACCATCCGTGATGTCTTGTTGTTCCCAACGATGAAATAATAATCATATCCCATTATTTGAATAATGGGATATTTTTATATGAGGTATAAACATGTTTAAAAAATTGAAGTCCCTTTTTAAGAAAAAATCAACTGTAGTTGAACAGCCTGAGACAAAGAGAGAAGAAAGTCAATTAGACTTTCCCATAGACCGCACAAATTATTTTTTCGATCATGCACTTGTATTCTATTGTGAAGAAAATGATATTACTTCAGAAAAACTAAGCAAATCAGATATGCTAGAGATTAGCAAAAGAGCTGCCTTACATCTCAGTGTCTTCGTAGCCTGGCTAGCAAAGCACGATTTTCTGAATCCCCAAAGTGATAGCTTTAACCTTGAAGATGCACAAAAACTCAAGAATGAAACGATTACGGGTACAGACTATCTCTTTAAACATCTTGATGAAAAACTCTATTCATCTGATATTAGTGACACACTCCTCCCCTTCATCTCTGATTTTTATGAAGATTATATGGATTTTTGTTATACAGTCTTGGTTGATGATGTTGCTAAAACTGAATTTGACTGGAAAATCTATCACTTGGTTGAAGATGACATTGACGAGATGTTTACCAGTTACAAAGAACAATTAGTATAAATAGAAAAAAATTCTCTCGTAATTACCGTGAAACCTTCTTTTATATTTTGCTCTTGGAGCCCTTACTCAAGTAACCGAACCTCCCATCACCGCTAGCATAGTGGTTAGTAAAAAAATAAGCTAGTTGATTCACCTGGTTTGTGATAATAAAACTTACCAAAGTTACTACTATAATTGCAAGTATCCCCAAACCATCACCTTCATGTTACTCTCCTAACATAAGGAAGTTGTTTAACTCAAAACTATCAAAAAGTTCTCCCTCTTGATAACTTCAGAGGGAGAACTTTCTGCTATTTAACGTAAGTATGCAATGGATAAGTAGGGAATTCAACTTCACGAGCTTTTTCAGATGTCACAAAGCCAGCTGGTGCATCTAATACTGTAGGAATTCGGTTGATAATAGTTGCACAGGTATGTGCAACTGTATCTGGTTTTGACACTGAGAAGACAAGATTAGGCTCACCAGTAATCTCCCAGTCACACATATCTCCATCATCTTCACGATATACCTTACCTATACATTCCACTTCAAACTCAACTCCTTGGTGAGTATGAATCGTTGTTACTGCTGACATACCTGTCACGTCACCTGCTTTAATAGTTCGACCAAGAGTTGCAGAATAGACATCCTCATCTAGAACATAAGGAACACTCTTTTGAGAAATATCCTTAATGGTCCAATTCATTTTTGAACAAATAGCTTCAGCAGAATTCCACATATAAGATGGGAAACTTTCAGCACTTGCGATTTCAGCATCAAATCGTTCTAAATCATAACCAGCACCATGAGCTTCTGCAAGAGCAAGTCCATAGTCTTCTACATTATAGCTAACCTTACCTTTGATCTTATCGATTCTATTTAGCCCTGCCATGGCAAGACAAGGCATATTAATCCAGTAAATATCTTGCATCCCAGATCCCATAATTGTAACGCCATATTTTTCGCTAATTTATCTAAGCGATTTGTCTCAGATGGTGAGGTTGTCCAAGGATAAATGGCTTCTTCACAAGTTGTTATAACATTGACCCCATGCTTAATAGCTGTTTCGAAGAAATCATACATTTCTGGCATATAGGAAAGAATTGTCACGATGGCGATATCAGCATCACAATTGCTAAAGACTTCCTCCGCATTGTCTGAAATTAGGACACCAGTTTTATAACCGAGTCCTGCAAAATCACCTACATCTTGACCAACAATATTTGGATTATTATCAATCGCTCCAACGATTTCAATACCATGATCTAACATGTATTTAAAAAGAACTTGAGACATTTTCCCACAACCAAATTGTACTGCACGAATTTTAGTATTTTTCATAGATTTCGCCTTCTTTCTATAAAGGTTGTTATTTATTTCACAATTATATTATAATGTCTCTAGTAACTAGAGAGTCAATAGAAAGTTTGGTGGAAAATGAAAGACATTTTACGAATTGGAGAGTTCTCCAAATTAAATAATATTCCTATTCGTACGCTAAGATTCTATGATCAGATTGGTCTCTTGAAACCATATCAAGTCGACCCTGAAACCAACTATAGAAGTTATCATATTGAGCAATCATCCCTAGTGGATGCCATACAGTATTTGCGTCAACTTGACTTTTCTTTGGAAGAGATTAAAGAAATCCTGTCTGATATCGAAAATTCACACCTTCACAAACTGATTATCGACAAGTATCAGCAACTCATTGAAGAACAAAAACGTATCAAAAAACAACTTCGAGAAATTGAAATCTATCAATCTGGAGCCTTGCTTTACCAGACGAAATCCCACTCTCAACACTTAGAAATCCAAACATTTCCTGAACGTTCTCTTTATCGCTTTCAGATTGATTCAAATATCTATCAGATGTCAACTGAGGAATACGAACTTCATTTACGGTGTTTTAAGCAAGAAATCATACAATACAATCCTTTTTTCAATCATTTTAGTCGAGTAGGTTCAATTATGCCAAAAGAGAATTTCATCAGTCAAAACTTTGATTCCAAAGAGTTTACACTATTTGATGATGAACCCATCTATCACTCTCATCTAACCAAAAGCATACTCCCAGAAGGTAACTACGCTATACGTTACTGTAAATCATTCGAAGAAGAAATTAAACTCTTGCCTCAATTCCTCTTAGATATTCGTGAACAAGGTTATCAAATTATTGGAGACTATCTTTGTGAAGTCATCCATGAGCAGCCGAGCCTAGAAGAACAAAAAAGAGATATGTTTATTCGAATGCAAGTTAGAATTGGAAAAAAAGTTAAAAATTTCAACCTAAACCATTTTCGTAACTAGTATTTGCTATAATAGGTTTATCCTGCAACTTAGAAAGGGCTTATACAATGCCAGAGGGAATTAATTTATTTCAGGACACTTTGATAAAATCACTTAAGTTTGGTTTTGTTGATAACATTAAATATCAAGAGGGTGGTTATTCTCCCCAAATTCTTGTGAATAATAGTGATGAAAAGCGCTATGTCTTGACAGACCTACAGGAAGAATTGAGTAAGTGTACTGCTTTCTACTTTTCTGTCGCCTTTGTCACTAAATGGAATTGCCATGATTAAGTCTCAGTTATCAGATCTAATGGATAAGAAAGTGCCAGGAAAAATCTTGATTTCCCCTTATCTAGATTTCAACGACCCTGATGCAATGCGTGAGCTACTAAAACTTAAAAATGTTGAAGTTCGTTTAACGCCTGAAAAGATGCAGATGCACGCCAAATTCTATATTTTCGAACATACTGGTAAACAGGTATTGATTTCAGGTAGTTCCAACCTTACTCATACAGCTTTAAAAATTAATTATGAGTGGAATATCAAACTAACCTCTACTCATAACGGGGAGTTCATTCAAAATACCAAATCAGAATTTGACCGTATTTGGGAAAAATCAGAGTTACTAACACCCGAAATAATTGATACCTATGCTCAAAAGAGAAAGAAGGTCATTAGTCTCACAAAGATTAATGATGAAGAGAAACTCCCCTATTCAGCTGAAAAAATTGTTCCTAATAAAATGCAAGAAGCCGCACTAGAAGGACTCAGAAATATTCGTGAACAGGGAAAAGATAGGGCACTCGTTATTAGTGCCACGGGTACTGGTAAGACATTTTTATCTGCCTTTGACGTTAAACAATATAATCCTGAACGCATGTTATTTATCGTCCATCGTGAACAGATTCTCAAAAAATCTTTAATAGATTTTCAAAAAGTTCTGGGCTTTAATCCCTCTGAAGGATATATTTATCACTCAGGTGACGATTTAACTGGTAAAAAATATATCTTCGCGACTATTCAAACATTGTCACGCGAGGAGAACTTAAAAGCATTTTCAAAAGACTTCTTCGACTATATTCTCATTGACGAAGTGCATAAGGCTGGGGCTGATTCATACAAAAAAGTTATGGACCATTTTACACCGAATTTTTATCTAGGTATGACAGCAACTCCTGAACGTACTGATGGCCAAAATATCTACGAGATTTTTGACTATAATATTGCCTATGAGATTCGCTTACAAGATGCATTAGAAAATGACATGCTTTGTCCGTTCGTTTATTTTGGTGTTAAAGACATTGAAATTAATGGGAAACTTATTGACGAAAAATCAAACATCACAAACCTTACATCAGATGAGCGTGTCAAACATATTCTAAATAAAATTGATTTCTATGGTGTTTGTAATAATCAAGTTCGTGGACTTATTTTTTGCTCATCAAAAGCAGAAGCCAGAGAGTTATCAATAAAACTTAATCAACATGGAAACGTACCATCGCATTGACTGGTGATGACGATATCAACTATCGTGAAAAGGTTGTTAAGCAATTAGAAGATGGAGAGCTAGAATATATCTTGACCGTTGATATTTTTAATGAGGGGATAGATATACCATCCGTAAACCAGGTAGTTATGTTACGTAACACGCAATCAAGTATCATTTTTGTTCAGCAGCTTGGTCGTGGACTTCGTAAGCATAAAAGCAAAGATTACGTTACTATTATTGGTAATTACAAAAATAACTATCTGATTCCAATTGCATTATTCGGTGATAAATCTATGAATAAAGATAATTACCGTCGTGAACTACGAGAACCAAATATCTTGAGTGGTTTAACAACCGTGAACTTTGAGGAAGTTGCTAAAGAACAAATCTTCAAATCGATTACAAACACGGTTCTATCTAACATGAAAATTCTCAAAGATGCCTATACTGATCTTGAAAATAAACTTGGTAAAACGCCTATGCTAATCGATCATTTAACCTTTGATAATATTGATCCAATAGTATTTTTCAACAATAATAGCTTCAAAAACTATGCAGATGTTATTAACAAATTTTCAAACAAGGCAATAGAACTCACTGATACCGAGAGTAACTGGTTGAGTTTTATCACATTTGAACTTCTTCCTGGTAAACGAAAACATGAGCTTCTTCTACTTCAGGAACTTATCAAAAAGGGTGAAGTCTCAAAAGATAAGTTTATTAAGATTTTGGAAACAGAACAATTATCTACTAAAGACTCAATTATCTCCTCCGTTGAAAATGTACTAAGTCTTCAATTTCTTAAATCTCAAGAGGTAAAAAAATTCGGCACAGAACCTCTGGTCACTCTAGAAAATAATGTTTATAAACTCAATCCTGAGGTTCTTGAGAGTTACAAGAACTCTGACTTCAGCTTGCTTTTCAATGATGTTATTGATGCAGGGCTCTATAAAACGAGAGATTATCCTGAAATATTTACAATCGGTCAAAAATATTCTCGTCGTGATGTCTGTAAACTTCTTAACTGGTTTAAAGATGAACCCCCACTTAACATCGGTGGCTATAAAATAGACAAGAATACTAACACTTGTCCAATCTTCATCACCTACCATAAGGATGATGAAATCAGTGATACTATCAAATACGAAGATGAGTTATTGAACGAGACTACTCTTAAGTGGTTTTCTAAAAACAAGCGTACACTTGAGTCTCCAGATGTAAAAACAATTATCAATTCACCTGAAAATGGATTAGACCTAAAATTATTTATTATTAAAGATGATGCTGAGGGTGGCGATTTCTACTATTTAGGCGACTTGGCTATCGTGCCATCTACCGTTGAAGAATTAGTACGTCCACTTGAAAGCGGAAATGAAAGTATTGTTACTATGAACTTCAAACTAGATAATCCTATTCCTGACACCCTTTATCGTTACATAACTAATAAATAAGAGCACCACGCATGTGATGCTCTTATTTTGATAACAATTCTACAGCTGGTCGGTCTACAGGCGCCCAATTCAAAGTTTTCAAGCGATTAGGCTCTAGCCAAGCTGAATCCTGATGTTCCAACAAATCTAGATTTCCAGAAACGAGTCTGGCATGAAAGGTTTTCATAACAACTGTTCCAAAATCATAATCATAGGAAGCTTCATTAACGAAGGAAATAATCTCAATCTGAGAATTTAATTCTTCATGAATCTCTCGTATCAAAGCTTCTTCAGGTGATTCTCCTTCTTCCAACTTACCACCAGGAAATTCCCAATATCCTCCTAAACTTTTTCCTTCTGGTCGTTGGGCACAGAAGATTTTTCCATCCTTTTCGATGGCTGCAGCCACAACATTTATGATTTTTTTTGACATGTAACATTCCTCCAGATAGTATTCTATCAAAAAGCTATCACGACAAGCAAACTTTAATTTATAATTTAAAAACGCTTCTCTCATTTCGAGGGAAGCATTTTCTTATTTCCAAAATTTTGCTTTGAAGCTGCTACCCAAGCTGATAGACAAGCTAGAGCTGCTACTGCATAGATAGCGTATTGTTTCGCAGGATAAATCCAGGCTTTGTTTTCTTCATGCCAGCGAGACTTCCAGAGGCTGATGTAATCTCCGGTCATTCCAGGATTTTTAAGGCGCTCCATGTAATTGGCAGGTAGGTTATCAGGCTGATTCATCTGCACGTTAATGATAAAGATAAGCAAAGCAACCACGATGACAACTACGAGTGCCAGGGTAATCTTTTTCTTAGCTGTTAGCTGAAATGTTTTCAATTATTTTTTCTCCCTCATCTATGAAATCATCTACTCTTATAGTTTAGTATAAAAAGGCAATTCTGAAAAGTCCTCTATGACACCAATGTAAGATAAGTCAAAAACTTGCACATCTTCCTCCTAGTGCTATAATAAAAATGTCGGTCTGTCTAGAAATAATACACTTTTAGGCAGATATGACTTAGAAAGAGGTGTTTATGACATATTCAAAGAAGGTTTCCCTTTCTGAGGTAAACCAATCCATAGATACACCAAATAATAATCGTTTTTGGCAAAATCTTAAGGCTTTCTTGGGACCTGGGGCTCTTGTGGCCGTGGGTTACATGGATCCAGGGAACTGGATTACCAGTGTCGTCGGTGGGGCGACCTACAAGTATAGTCTGCTTTTTGTCATCTTAATTTCATCTTTAATCGCTATGCAGTTGCAACAAATGGCTGGGAAATTAGGGATTGTGACCCAAATGGACCTAGCTCAAGCGACTGCCTATCACTCGCCCAAATGGTTGCGATACACGCTTTGGGTGATTCTGGAGCTGGCCTTAATGGCGACGGATTTGGCTGAGGTGCTTGGTTCTGCCATTGCTCTTAACCTGCTCTTTGGTATTCCAATTATGGTTGCCATTCTGGTGACAGTCCTAGACGTCTTCCTACTACTGCTCATCATGAAGCTAGGATTCAAAAAAATCGAGGCTATTGTTTCAACCTTGATTTTGACCATCTTGGTTATCTTTGTCTATCTGGTAGCCTTGTCTGAGCCTAGTATTACGGGAATCCTAGAGGGTTATCTCCCTACGCCAACGCTCTTCGAGCCACATGCTGCTGGACATACCAACCAGTTGACCTTGGCGCTTGGGATTGTGGGTGCGACCGTTATGCCACATAACCTCTACTTGCACTCATCCTTGTCACAGACTCGTAAGGTTGACTATTCTGATGGCAAAGACGTGACTAAGGCTGTCCGTTTCATGACCTGGGATTCTAACATCCAGTTGACTTTGGCCTTTGTGGTTAACTCCCTCCTCTTGATTTTGGGGGCAGCTCTCTTCTTTGGTCACGCTTCTGATATTTCAGCTTTCTCACAGATGTACAATGCTCTTCAGGACTCTAAGATTGCTGGTGCGGTAGCTAGTTCGACACTTTCAACACTCTTTGCCTTGGCGCTCTTGGCTAGTGGTCAAAACTCTACCATTACTGGTACTCTGACTGGCCAAATTGTCATGGAAGGCTTTCTCCACATGAGGTTACCGCAGTGGGTAATTCGTTTATTCACACGTCTCTTCGCCTTGCTACCTGTTATCGTTGTAGCTATTCTCTACGGTGATCAAGAAAAGACTCTGGATCAACTGCTGGTTTATTCACAGGTTTTCCTTTCACTTGCCTTGCCATTTTCTATCTTCCCTTTGATTTACTATACTTCTAAGAAATCACTCATGGGAAAACACGTCAATGCCAAGTGGAATACTTTCCTTGGTTATGCCATCGCTATTGTCCTAACCATTCTCAATCTCAAACTTATCATTGATACGTTTTAAACAAAATAAGGCCAGCGCCATGCTGACCTTGTTTTAGTTTTTGAAGGCGTCAACGAGAACTTGGAATTCTTCATTGCTAAGGGTAATCCCCTTACCCATCTTGGTATGGTCTGGACTCCATGTACGGATGTCATACTTAGCCGGTGCGCCATTAAAGCTCACACGATTGAGTTCCTTAGTCCAGCCCTTGTCATTCTCAGACAAGACCAAGAGTTTTTCTTCAATTTCAAATGAAAATTCTGCCATTTGCTTACCTCCACTAGCTTTATTCGTTTTTTTCTGTGAAAATTGTGTGTGTTAGAAAGAAGTTATCCACAAAATTTCACCTTTCATGCTATAATTATTTTATCAAGAAACGAGGGAAATGACCATGATAAACTTTAGAAGCAGTAAAGCATCAGCTTCATCAGTTTGTGGAAACAGGTCATAGCAAACCTGTCCACCTAATGCATAATCAGCTTATTAACGATATCTATCATGCTATTGATCATAACCAAATGGTCATGCTGACATCCAATCAGAAGACCTATAAGGGCTACATCAACCATTATGACAGAGAGCGACAAGCCATCTTTATCGAGCAAGATAAGATCATCAGCATGATTGAACTAAAAGAAATCAAACGTCTAAAAATCATATCACAACGAGGTTAAGTTTATCAGTTAACCTCGTTTTATTATGAGGTTGACTATTTCAGAAGTACTTGTTATAATAAGTTAACTATTAATTTACGAAAGGTTAACTAAAAATGACGCAAAATCGTACACTGTCACTCATACTTCCCGCCTTCGGTGCTGCTATCATTGCCGCACTGGCTCAAATTGTTATTCCTATCGGTGCAGTCCCCATTACTCTCCAGACCTTCGCTGTCGGACTTGTTGCTGCCATCCTTAAGCCAAGAGAGGCAACTCTTGCCGCTACCCTCTACCTGATTCTAGGTGCCATTGGCCTACCGGTTTTTGCAGGTGGAGGCGGGGGGCTCCAAGCCTTCTTTGGTCCTTCAGCTGGCTATCTGCTTGCCTACCCATTTTTTGCACTTGTCACATCTGCACTGGCTCATGCTAAGACTCCTATCTGGAAGATCTTTTTGGCTTTTGTTTTGGGAGATGCACTTGTCTTTGTCGGTGGTATCCTTAGCCTGCACTTTCTTGGAAAGATGGGATGGTCTGCAGCTGTAGCAGTCGGTTTGACACCCTTTATCATCCCAGACCTTTTAAAAGGTCTGATTGTCGCTTTGGTGACTAAGCCAGTTTTAAAAGCACTAAAAAATCATAGCTACTTTAACTAAAAAAGATTGAAGACTTTGTTCGTGTGAACAGAATCTTCAATCTTTTTATTTTTCAAAATAAATATCATAGTGCTTTGAACAAGCTGGGTTGAAGGCACTATGACAATTGGGACAGGCTACTGCCTCTTGATATTCCTCAATAGTCATCTCATGCCGACAAACGCCACAAATAAGGACCTTATCCTGTTTCAACTGACAGGGATAAGCTCGAAAGCTATGTTCCTCCAAGCTATCATGACACTGATAACAGGCATAATACTTCAGACACTCAAAGCATTTTAAGGCAACAATATCTAGTGTGGAATGGTAGTGCTGGCACCTACTCTGGTCATCTACCAGGAGGCCATTGATTTGTCTTGTCATTAGGCACGAACAGTTTTACTTGAACCGTCTTTTTGGTAGAGGTTAATCAAACCTTCTTTAGTTGAACGAATCATGTCACCAGGTTTAACTTCTTGTGGCACGGTAATTGTAAGAAGTTCCATTGGGTTTGGTGCACGGTCAATTTTGTTTCCATTAGCATCGTGAAGGTCTTTGATATCACATTCAAAATGACGGAAGCCTGGTCCGTAGAATTCAACGTGGTCACCTTCGAGAATAACGTTACGTTGACGGATTGTAGCTGTCATAGTGGCTGGATCAAAGTCTACTACTTCACCAACAAATTTGTATTGTGGAATCTTACGACGGGCACCAAAGAGTTGCTCGTTTTCTGTTGGTGTCTTGTAGTAGAAACCTGTTGCCAATTCACGTTGGGCAACTTTCCAGAGTTCGTTAATCAAATCATCTTTGATGGCGTAGAAGGCTTCTGCACTTTCCATGTAAGCGTCACAAGCAGCCTTGTAGCAGTTAGCAACTGTTGATACATAGTGGACAGATTTCATACGACCTTCGATTTTAAGGCTGTCAACACCATTATCGATAAGGTCTGGGATATTTTCAATCATACACATGTCAACGGCTGACATTGAGTATTCTTCAGGAACTTCACCGTGGATACTCTTTCGCTCTTGACCGAATGGCATGTCGTAAAGGTCATATTTCCAGCGACAAGACTGTGAACAACCACCACGGTTGGCATCACGGTCTGACATGTGGTTAGAAAGGGTACAGCGACCTGAGTATGAGATACACATAGCACCATGGACAAAGGCCTCAATTTCAAGATCCGTACGTTTACGGATTTCAGCCAATTCTTCCATAGTTACCTCACGTGCCAAAACAACACGGGTCAAGCCATACTGTTTCCAAAAATGGAAGGTTTCAACGTTTGTCGCAGATGCTTGCGTTGACAAGTGGATGTTAAGTCCTGGAGCGTAGGTTGAACAGATTTCAATCAAGGCTGGGTCAGATACGATAACGGCATCGAGTCCCATATCACGCAATTCACGGAACCATTCACCAGCACCCTTTTCATTTCCTTCATGGGTAACCATGTTTGAAGCAACGTGCACATCAACGCCACGAGCGTGAGCGTATTCGATACCTTCTCGAAGCTCATCCATGGTGAAGTTTCCGGCACGGCTACGCAAACCATAGGCTTGTCCACCAACGAAAACAGCATCTGCGCCGTAATTTACAGCGACTTTCAATTTTTCCAAAGTCCCAGCAGGTACCAGAACCTCTGGGCGTTTTTTAGTTGTAGTCATAATTTCTCCAATTTGCAAGATTGTCGATTTTAGTTTTTAGAAGGCTCCTTCGTTCCCTGAAAATGGAAAACTCACAAACGAAGGAGGAAGTTTTTTTATTTTACACGGTCAGGTTCATAGTCGTAGAAACCTGTGTCCAAACCACGGTTGGCTGGGTGTAATTTATGAATAGCCTCATCAAAGAGGAAGGCTTTGTCTTGTGAAAATTCACCAGCCTCGATGAGGTCACGAGCCTTCACAAAATACTCAGTGATTTACAAAGTTTTCACCTGGGCAATAAACACCGTCTAACTTCCAGTGATCAAAACCATGTTCAACGAGTTCTGAAAGTTTAGTCATCATATCCAAGTCATTGTTGGCAAAGATATGTGTTCCATGCAAGTCTTCATAAACTGAGTAGTGAGAATCTGGATCTCCTGGCTCAGAAAGGAAGAGGTCACGTTCTTTGGTAACAGCTTCATCCGTTTTGATAAAGTTGTAGTAGTTTTGAAGAAGCGGACGTTTTGAGTGGTGAATGATACTTGCACCATAAACCAAAACCTCAGCTGGAATTTGAAGATTTTCAGCCATGACGAAAAGTTCCGCAGATGGAATTTCACGAGCCAAAACAGCTTCAGAAGCTCCAGCTTGTTTGCCCCAGAAATTAATCTGACGGCTAGAGGTTACCATGGTTGAAGCATCATAAATCATTTTGAAGGGGCGTTTGTCACGGTTACAAATGTAGAAAACTCCTGCATCACCAACCGTGATATAATCTGCCTTGATTTCTTCAAGAAAATCAAGGTAGTCTGGAAGAGCATCCATCATACCTTGGTGCATGAGGGCGTTAACGGCAACAGTCAATTCCTTGCCAGACTCATGTACCAGCTCTGCAATCTTTCGCATCTCTGCGAATGAAAAAGGCTTAGGCAAACGAAGGCCAAAAGCTTTTTCGCCGATGTAAATACGATCTACGCCAAGTTCTAGGAGCTCACGTGCCTGCTCGTAGCTCTCAGCAGTCGCTGTAATCACTATTTTTTCCATAACTCACATTATAGCACAAATGATTTGATTTTTTTAGAATTTTTAGGCTCAAAACTCTGTATCTAAATATTTTTAATTAGTTTTTGAATACTATGATTTTTACAAAAAAATCAAAAAAACTTTGCAATATAAAAATTTTTGTGGTATTATTAATGAGATTCTAAATAGTGAAATACTGACTAAGTATTTTAACCTACACGAAAAAAAGTGATTTAGATATTTTTATATAGAAAGGAGGCAGACATGGCTGACAACTTACACCGTCAATTTGATCACATCGAAGATTTCGAGACTGAGCGTCCTCAAACGACGAATTATCAAGATTATCAAGGTTTAAATAGTAATAGTATTAAGCTACAAGATATGATTTTCTTTGGACGTATCTCAAGCTTCTGTGTTTCAACAGTCCTAGTTGCCTTCCTTTTCTTGGTAGCTCAGGTGGCTACCTTCTGGGCCTTCTTCTGGGCAATTACCATCAGCGTCATTGGTCAGATAGGCATTTATGTCCTAATCGAATATTATAAAGCACAAAAACGTTGACTGTTTGGTCAACGTTTTTGCGTACTAAAAAAAGCCTCATGGGCTTTCTTTTTTTATTTTGCTTCTGCTGCTTCTTCAGAGATATCTTTGATATCAATGACGATATCATCAACGATAGCTTTGGTTTCTGCTTCAACATCTGCTTGCTCAGGAGTTACTTGTGCTGTTTTCTCTTTGATAAGTTCAAAGCTCTCTTTGGCAAAGTCAGCAACTTGAGCTGTTTTTTCTTGAACTGCTTTTGTCAAATCATCTGCAGTGATGTCACCATTTTCAAATTTTGTTTTATAGTCTTGGAAAGTATCGACTGCCAAATCTTTGTAGTCGCTAGCTTTTTCCACCACTTGATTTTGATAAGCTTTTGGATCTTCTTTGAATGAAGCGATTTCTTCATCAATACGTGCTTTAACAGCTTTACCTTTTTCAGTTGTAAAGAAGTAAGCTGCTGCAGCTCCAGAAGCTACACCAATGATTAGGGTGTTTAAAAATTTACTCATGAAAAGACCTCCTTATTTTTTCTTGTCTTTTTTACCAAATAGTTTTGAAGCAACCTTACCGATAGCAAAGGCTGAACCTGCTTTACCGACACTTGCTCCTGCTGCACTTGCTTTCGCACCGAGATAACGAGCTTCAGTATTCAAGTCAGAGACACTTTCTGAAAGCTCAGCTACTGCTACGAAGAGAGGATCGATTGTTTGAACTTTTTCATTAACATCTTCAACCAAGACGTTTGCCTTAGCCAAGATTTCATTTGTTTGATGAAGGGTTACATTGATATCTGTACGAAGCACAGCAACTGTTTCTTCAACTTCTTTAACCACATGACGGGTACGAAGTAGAGTAGGGATTAATGCAATGAGAAACGCAGCAAGTGCGATTGCGATAATAAGAAATGCAATTTCTGCCATAGTTTAGGACTCCTTTGACCTTTTTAAAAGGTCGCTACAAGAAAACTGAAGTAGAATCTCCAGTTTCCAGTGACCTTTGTTATGATAATTTTCATTATATTATAACAAAGTCTGAGCTATATGACTAGTTTTTCATTTTATAATCTGCCTCTGGGCGTTGCTTTCGCAAATAGAGCAAGGTTGCACCCAAGATGATAATAGCGATGCTAACCCATTGAGAAACACGCAAGCCAGCAAACATGAGGCTATCCGTACGCATGCCTTCAATGACAAAACGTCCAAGACCATACCAGATAAGGTAAAATGAAGTCACATCTCCTTGACGCAGTTTCTTATTAAAGCGTCTTAGTCCTAGGATAATGATAAATCCGACCAAGTTCCAGAGACTTTCGTAAAGAAAGGTCGGTACACGATAACTACCATCAATGTACATCTGCTGGCGAATAAATTCTGGGACATAATTCAGATGACTGACTGCTTTTCCGTAGGCCTCCTGGTTAATAAAGTTTCCCCAGCGACCGATACTCTGAGCAATCATAACGCCAGGTGCCGCGATATCTAGAAAATCCAAGACAGCAATGGCATGACGTTTAGCAAACCAATAGAGGACAGCTGCTCCAGCAATCAAACCACCATAGATGGCAATCCCACCATTCCAAATCGCAAAAATTTCAGATGGATTTTGACTGTAGTAAGCCCACTGGAAAATCACATAATAGAGCCTAGCACCAACAATGGCTATCGGAAAGGCAAGAAGAATAAAATCTAGGATGTTTTCAGGGTCAATTCCCTTTTCGGGAGCCCACCGCTGAGCCAGATAAACGGCAAGTAAGAGACCAGATACGATACAAATGGCATACCAATGAATACTAATGGGGCCAAGCCTTAGAGCAATAGGATCAATAGTAGCTAACATTAGTCTTCACCATTCTTACTAATGAGGTTAGTCAAACGTTCCTCAAAGGTTTTGGTTGCATCAAATCCCATTTGCTTAGCACGGTAGTTCATGGCTGCAGCTTCGATAACGACTGATACGTTACGGCCTGTCTTAACAGGAATGCGGACACGTGGAATCTTAACGCCTTGCAATTCGATTTCTTCATTCCCATTTCCAAGACGATCAAATATCTTACCGTCTTCAAAATTTTCAAGATAGATGGCCAACTGAACTTGAGAAGAATTACGGACAGCACTAGCTCCGTAGAGACTCATGACATCAATGATACCAACCCCACGAATCTCAAGAAGATGGCGGAGGATTTCCGCAGGCTCACCCCAGAGAGTTTCCTCATCCTTAGCATAGACATCCACACGGTCGTCAGCGACAAGGCGGTGACCACGTTTGACTAGCTCGAGCCCTGTTTCACTCTTACCAATACCAGAGTCACCCTGGATGAGAACACCCATGCCGTAGATATCAACCAAAACACCGTGAACACTGGTTCGTTCAGCTAATTGTGAGTTAAGATACCAAGACATGTCCCCTGAAAGTGACGATGTGCCGTTTCGTCCTTGAAGAACTGCTACGCCATTTTCCTTAGCAGCTCGAAGCATCTCTTCCGGAATATCAAGACCACGCGCCACGATAACAGCTGGAGTTTCCGCTTTAAACATATTAGTAAACAGAATAACGGTTATTTTCAGTCATGGTTTTAAGGTAGGACCACTCCTTCATCCCAACCAACTGCAGTCGTTCCGGTGAATAATAGTCAAAATAACCTGTCATTTCTAAACCAGGACGAGAGATATCAGCAGTTGTTATCGTTTTTGCCAAAAGCTCCTTATTCCCATAGACAACCTTGAGTTTAAGCCTGTCAACCAACATTTTAACGGTTACTGTCATGTTATTTCCTCCGATTATTTACTAGTTTCATTGTATCATAAAAAGGTTTTCAATGCGGTTCTCAAAGCAAAAAAGACCTATGACTAGCACTAAGGCCAATCATAGGTTAATGTCTATTAACAATTACTTACCAATTCCACTCATCTTCAACAGGTTCAGCGTTTTTACGTTTGCGTCCATCCTTGAGTTTGATTTCGGGATAAATATCTTCTTTGTAAGGAAGGAGAAAGGCTAAAACCAAGTATAGAAAGATCCCAAACTGCGTTGAAACCATGAGAATAATAGCCAAAATACGAGCCAGAGCTAGGTCCCAGCCAAACTTATCTGCCAAACCTGCAACAACACCGGCGACGAGTCTATTTTTTCGCGTCTTATAAAAACGATTTGACATGTTCTTCTTCTCCCATCATTTCTTTGATTTAATTATATGATTTTTTTAAACTAAAAAAATCAGCCCTAGGACTGATTTAGAAAAATGAGCTTACCTCGACACAAACCGCAGCCAAATTTCCGTGTATTGACACGGCGTTTGCGACGGTAAATACGACCACAGGATTGGCACTGATAGAGGTAGTAATTATCCTCTTGACCTTGCATCTTTGGAGCGTATCTAAGGCCATCAACCTTGACTAGTAAGTCCTTGAAATCTCTATCCGCATGCTTATAGCCCTTCCCTTGAAAATAAAGGTGGTAATGACAGAGTTCGTGGCGGACGATTTTTCGAAAGGTTTCAAGTCCGTGTTCCTCATAGAGTTTTGGATTAAAATCTAAGTGTCCATCCTTGGGAAAGAACCGACCTCCAGTGGTTCGGAGACGCTTGTTCCACAAGGCTTGATGCTTAAATTCCCAACCAAAATCTTCTATAGAAACAGTCTTAACATAATCAGTTAGATTCACGTGGATTCACCAAGGAGAGATTGAGTTTTTCATGCTCTAAGTCAACTTTTGATACCCACACGGTAACCAAATCCCCAACAGAAACGACCTGACTTGGGTGGTTAACGAAGCTCTTACTCATCTCTGATATGTGGATAAGGCCATCCTCATGGACACCGATATCCACAAAGGCACCAAAGTCCACAACGTTACGGACCGTTCCTTCAAGTTTTTGTCCTACTGACAAGTCTTTGAGTTCAAGAACATCTTGACGAAGCACTGGTGCTTCAAAATCGTCACGGAGGTCACGGCCTGGTTTCAAAAGGTCAGCAATGATATCTTTGAGGGTTTCCTGTCCAAGTCCCAGCTCTTCTGCCGTTTCTTTAAGATTAATAGCCTTCAATTTTGTCTTGGCAGAATCGTCCAAGTCTGTGATAGCTAACTGCTTGAAGAGGGCTTTTACCGCTGGGTAAGACTCTGGGTGGACCCCTGTATTATCCAAGATATTCTTGGCATTTGGAATACGAAGGAAACCGGCGGCTTGTTCGAAGGCCTTGGCACCAAGACGTGGGACTTTTTTGATTTCCGCACGTGATGCAATCTCACCATTTTCCTCACGGTAGGCGACGATATTTTCAGAGATGGTCTTGTTGAGTCCTGACACGTGTGACAAGAGGGTACTACTTGCCGTATTGACATTAACCCCAACTTGGTTAACCACGGTATCGACGACGAAATCAAGATTTTCAGAAAGTTTCTTCTGACTAACATCATGCTGGTATTGGCCTACTCCGATTGATTTAGGGTCAATCTTAACCAACTCAGCCAATGGGTCTTGAAGACGACGGGCAATGGAAATGGCAGAGCGTTTTTCGACCGTCAAGTCTGGGAACTCATGGCGGGCCAACTCTGATGCAGAGTAGACAGAGGCACCACTTTCATTGACAATAACATAAGAAGTCTCTGGAAAATCCTTGAGGACTTCTGCTACAAAAGCTTCACTCTCGCGACTGGCTGTTCCATTACCGATAGCGATAATCTCAATGGCATGCTTCTTAATGAGGTCAGCCAAGTCTTTCTTAGCTTGGGCAATCTTAGCCTGACTGGCTGGAGCCACTGGATAGATAACTTGCGTCGTAATGAGCTTACCAGTTTGGTCAACCACGGCCAACTTAGCCCCTGTACGAAAGGCAGGGTCAAAACCAAGTACCATCTTACCTTTAAGAGGCGATACAAGGAGAAGGCTGCGAAGATTTTGAGAGAAAAGTTGAATCGCACCATCTTCTGCTGCTTCAGTCAACTCGCTACGGATACGACGCTCCATAGCTGGAATGATTTTCTTCTTGAGAGATTGGTTGATGACTTCCTCGATATAGTCATTTTTTTGTTTGAAACGGGCACTGTAAAAACGGTGCATTTTCTCAAGATTGTGCTTAAAGGCTACTTTAATAACGCCTAGTTTTTCCCCACGGTTAAGGGCTAAGGTACGGTAACCTTGAAGTTTAGAAACCTTATCCTCAAAATCATAGTAGATTTTGAAAGTTTCTTTTTCATCCAGCGATTGATCCTTGAGGGTTGAAGTGATGTCACTGTTGTTCCAGATTTCGTTGTAGGTCCAAGAGCGCAAGCTATTGTCCTCAGAAAAGGCCTCAACCAAAATATCCACAGCACCAGCAAGAGCCTTGTCAGCTGTTGGAAAGGCTTCAGATATCAGCTTTTCAGCTTCAGCCTTGAGGTTTGGACTATTTTGCAGGATAAGACGAGCCAAGGGGAATAGACCTGCTTCACGGGCAACCGTCGCCTTGGTGCGGCGTTTTTCCTTATAGGGAAGGTAGAGCTCTTCCACATCTGCCAGTTTTTCAGCGGCTTCAATGGCTGCCTTGAGTTGGTCGGTCAATTTACCCTGTGCCTCAATCTTGGCAAGAACTGTTTCCTTACGGTCTTGAAGAGCAGTCAAGGACTTGTCCATATCAATGATGGCCTTGATTTGCGTTTCATCCAGATTGCCTGTTTTTTCCTTACGGTAACGGGCGATAAAGGGGATGGTATTGCCTTCTGCGGTCAATTCTAAAACAGTTTCAACTTGTTGTTTTTTTAGGCCCAATTCCTGAGCCAATGTCTCTAAATTACGATTTTCCATAAGTTCTATTATACCACGAGAGGAGATTTGCTTGGGCAGAAAACCTTGTAGCTGAAGCAAGAATTTTTAAGCAAGAGGTAGTATAATAGAAAATGTTAGGGGCTATTTCTCTCAGAAAGGACGCCCTTAGTATCTTTTGTAACTGAACTCGGGCTATTTCTTTCGGAAAATAGATGGATCTTCCTAGAAGCAGAGCTTCTTCGTCTGATGCCCTCTTTCTGTCAGAAATAACGCCCTTAGTATCTTAATTAACTCGGAGGCTTTTTATGGCAGTTATTCAGAAAAAAACAAATGAACTTGAAAGCATGATGGCATCTTTTGCGGCTATCCCTGATTTTGAAAAGGCGGGAACTGATCCTAAGAAAGACAAACGTCTTCAAGAAGATAAGAAGAAATAATTTTTATGGCTATTTTTCATCAACTACCAGATAGCGTTTTGCAGCTTCTGGCAGTTTTTCTATCGATTATTATCGAAGCCCTGCCCTTTGTTTTACTGGGAAGTATCCTATCTGGCTTTATCGAGGTCTTTGTGACTCCTGAAAAGGTCCAAAACTTCCTTCCTAAAAACAAGGTCCTGGCTATTCTCTTTGGAACCCTTGTTGGTTTTATTTTTCCCTCTTGTGAATGTGGGATTGTTCCAATTATCACGCGCTTTTTAGAGAAAAAAGTGCCTAGCTACACGGCTATTCCTTTCATGGCAACTGCTCCTATCATTAATCCAGTCGTTCTCTTTGCGACCTATACGGCCTTTGGGAACTCTTGGTACTACGTGCTTTTACGTTTCGTCGGGGCTTTCTTGATTGCCATGATTTTGGGAATCTTGCTGGGCTTTATGGTGGATGACCAGATTCTCAAGGACAACCGTAAGGTTAGTCATGTGCACGACTATAGTGGTTTGTCAGCTGGTAAGAAAACCTTTCAAGCTCTGGTTCATGCGGTTGACGAGTTCTTTGACACTGGGCGTTACTTGATTTTCGGGAGCTTGGTGGCTGCAAGTATGCAGACCTACCTACCGACCCGAATCCTAACGACCATCGGTCATAATTCAGTGACAGCCATCCTGATCATGATGCTCTTGGCCTTCATCCTCTCCCTTTGTTCAGAGGCCGATGCCTTTATCGGGGCTTCGCTGCTCTCTAGTTTCGGAGTGGCACCAACGGTTGCCTTTCTCATCATTGGTCCTATGGTTGATATCAAGAACTTGATTATGATGAAGCACCAGTTTAAAACACGCTTTGTTGGTCTCTTCGTAGGAACAGCAAGTCTGGTGACAATCATTTACTGTCTGCTATTGGGGGTGATTTAATGTTACGTTTTCTCATCTTATCTGGGTATTTTGAGCTCGTCATGTACTTGCAAGTTTCTGGCAAGCTCAACCAGTACATTAACATCCACTACTCCTACTTAGCCTACATTTCCATGGTGCTTTCCTTTATCCTTGCTGTGGTTCAACTCATCGTTTGGATGAAGCAGATTAAGGTTCACTCGCATTTGTCAGGTCGAGTAGCCAAGGTAGCCAGCATCGTTCTCTTGGCCTTTCCAGTCCTCACTGGGCTCTTGGTGCCAACAGTAACCTTGGATGCCAATACCGTGTCAGCTAAGGGTTACCATTTTCCACTGGCGGCAGGGAGCGATCCTAATCAGGCCGACCAAGAGGGAACGACTATCCAGTACTTGAAGCCAGACACCAGCTCCTACTTCACCTCCTCAGCTTATGAGAAGGAAATGACCAGAGAGCTCGCCAAGTACAAGGGGCGTGAGACCATCCAGATTACCACGGAAAATTACATGGAAGTCATGGAGCTCATCTACCTCTATCCTAACGATTTCGTGGGCAAGAAGGTCACCTATACTGGCTTTGTTTACAATGACCCACAAACCAAGGGGTATCAGTTCATCTTCCGTTTCGGTATTATCCACTGTATCGCCGATTCAGGTGTTTACGGACTGGCGACAACAGGAAGTGACCAAACCTTCAAGGACAATACCTGGGTAAAAGTCACTGGTACCATAACTGTGGATTACTATCAAAATCTTAAACAGAGCCTTCCTATCCTTAATTTGACTGAGGTCAAAGAGGTCGGTCAGCCTGACAACCCTTATGTATATCGCGTATTTTAAAAAGCCAAGTTCAGTTGAACTGGCTTTTTCTTCTTGTATTAAAAACATTTGTCTAGGTTTCTTGTGCTAGTGCTGCTGCTTTTTCAAGGGCTTGATCGGTCGACTCGCAGATATGGTCTGGTCCAATAGTTTGAATAAAGCCTGATTTTTCAAGTACTCGGTAGGGTTGTGGATTGACGTGAGAAAGAAGCAGGGTCATGCCACGTTTTTGACAGATGGCCAGGGTTTCTTCAAGGGCATCTAGGCCTGAGATATCCATGGCTGGAACGTTTCGCATGCGTAGAATGAGAACATTCTTAGTTTCATCATTAATCACATTCAAGAAGTTATTGGCTGCACCAAAGAAGAGGGCACCAAAAACTTCATAGACGACAGCGTTTTTAGGGACTTGTTTTAAGTCGCTATCCTCGGACAAAACTGGATCGTCCAGATTTTCCTTGTCCACCCACTGACGGATTTGAGCCACGTCGGACATGCGTTTGAGAAAGAGGAAGGCTGCTAGGACCATACCAAATTCAATGGCAACTACTAGGTCAAAGAAAACGGTTAAGACAAAGGTCACTAGCAGGACTGCCACATCACTCTTAGGGGCACGTTTGATCATACGACCAACCGTACGCCAACCGCTCATGTTATAACCGACAATCATAAGGATTGAGGCCAGACAGGTCATAGGAATCAATGAAGCGTAAGGCATGAGGAAGAGTAAAATCAGAAGCAAGGTGAAGGCATGAACCATACCCGCTACTGGTGTTCGTCCGCCATTTTTGACGTTGGCTGCGGTACGGGCAATCGCACCCGTTGCCGGAATCCCGCCAAAGAGGGCTGACATGATATTCCCAACACCTTGGCCGACCAATTCTGCATTAGAACGGTGATTACCACCAATCATGCCATCTGAAACCACGCAAGAAAGTAGCGATTCAATGGCAGCCAGTATGGCAATGGTGAAGGCTGGCGAAATCATTTGACGAATCAAAGAAAATGATAGGTCAGGAACCGTGAAACTTGGGAGCCCCGCCTTGATGGTGTAAAGGTCACCAATGGTTTTGACTGGGAGATGACCAAAGGCCACGATGGCTGTGGTCACAAAGATAGCAACCAGAGAACCCGGAATTTTCTGAGAAAGGCGTGGCCAAAAGATTTGAATGAGCAGGGCCAAAATACCGATAGCTAGGGTCGCCCAACTAATACTTGAAAGATGCTCTCCATAGGCAATCATCTTTTCCAGAAACTCAGCTGGCACGGACTTCATCTCAAGGCCTAGAAAATCCTTAATCTGTCCAGCCACAATCCCAATGGCAATCCCCAAGGTAAAGCCAAGTGTGATGGTTTTGGGAATGAATTTAATCAGATCACCGAAACGCAGGAACCCCATGATAATAAGCATGAGTCCCGCCATGAGCGTGGCAACAGTCAGACCGGCCATGCCATACTGGGCGATGATGCCATAGATGATGACAACGAAGGCTGCGGTAGGTCCACCAATCTGAACCCGACTACCTCCTAAAAAGGAAATAAAAAAGCCTGCAACCACTGCTGTGTAAAGACCTTGTTCGGGATTAACACCAGAGGCAATCGCTAGGGCAATCGACAAGGGCAGGGCAATGATAGCCACGATAACTCCTGCAATCAGGTCCTTGATGAACTGTCCCTTGGAATAATCCTTGATGGTGGTGAAAAATTTGGGTGTGATATATTTTAAAGCGTCCATTTTTTCCTCCTAACTAATATCCTAAAACTCTTTGACTTAACTCTTTTTTCAATGAGTGTCAGACGCTTATCATTTTTACAGTCTAATGATAGCACAGGAAACCCCCATTTTCTAGGGGATTGGTAGATGTAAACGTATTATTTCAAGAATTTTTTAACTTTCTTAGCTTAGAAATGAAGGCATCAAAAAACAAGTCCAGACTATGGACTTGTTTAACTTATCATGGCTTGATAGATTTCTCTTGAATTACCAACTGGTTGGTAAGGAAATCGGAATGTTAAGCTTGACCTTCATCTTGCTATTGGTCACAGTGGCTTGCTCAATTTCGTAGCCGATTTCAGGAAGCTTGAGCTGAATCTGATTGTTAACCATGCGAACACCACTGCTTGACTGGGCAATACTCTTCTTGAGGTAAGGTAGAACCAGTGATTTAGGAACAGGGAGGCGACCCAGGTGAGCACCTGCCAAGTCTAGTAGAATGACTTCCTTGTTAGTGCTGACTGTGAAATCCAGGCTGAATGTTGATTCGATTGGTCCAAGAGACACTGGTAGCTTAGCTGTCAGATAAGAATCATTCAACTCTACAGTACTGTTTAACAAGGTCTCGTCATTAGAATCAGCCATGCTTGCTTTTAGGATTTGACGAAACTGGTTGCTATCAAGATTAATCTCAGTTGAAACCCCACCTGACGAAAGGGACGCCCCACCAATACCAGCCTGGGCTAGATCGGCAAGGGATGTTTGTGTTGATACATTTTTTAATTGGTCCTGACTGTCAATCTTGTCCGGAATGAGCAAAGCTGCCACTGCAAAAAAGACCACAATGACGAGGACAATGAGTCGTTTAAACCATTTCCACATAGGGATACCTCATTTCAATTTTTCACTTTTGACGTCTATTGTACTGTAATCAAGGGAAAAAAGCGAGTAAGAACTGGAAATTCTCTCATATTTTCTTAATCCACGAGGTAGGCTTCGAGAGCTTCAAAGACTTTTAAGTAAGCATTGGCATAAAGGTGGACACCGTCATAGGTGTGCTCAGCCTTCTGCTCTTTCCTATCATTGACCAGCCTAGCATTACAATTAATAAAGTGGCAGCCATAGGTTTGGGCGATTTCCCTCAAGAGCCTGGTTACAACGGTCAAGATTTTCAGGTGTCCGCAGTTTCATCCACTGGATTGAAGCCTTGGTCTGCCAAGGTAAATGAAGATTGGCTGGGTAGAAAGCCATGAGGTAAATCTTGGTATGGGGCAAGACAGCTTGTGTTTGCTCCATAATCCGCCTGATATTTGCTGTCAGATGCTGGAACCATTGGTCTCCATAAGGCTCCTCGGTCATGTCATTGGTACCGATATTGATAAACACCTTGCTCGGTTGCAGATCCAAAAGCAGGGGATGGATATGCTGGATAAATTCATCCGTGTTCAGGCCGCTGATGCCTCGATTGTAGATGATGTCGTCGACACCTCTACTCCTAGCGATTTCACAAATTGGAAAAAGCTCCATGAGAGATGAGCCTGTGAAGAGCGTCTCCCCCTTGATAGCAACCTCATTTAAGTACTGATAATTTTTAAGTTTGATTTCTTTTAATTCATCCATGATAAGTTTCTTCTATATAGTTTTATCTAAATGAGGGAGAAGGCAAAGAGCAGCCCTACAACCGTATTGGCCAAGGCATGGATAAAGACACTTGGAAGGATAGACCCACTTGCTTTTTTCTCATTGATAGCACCAAAAACGTAAGCGATGAGACTGATAAAGGCCATGATAGCCATAGCTTTTAGGTAGCCCGTTAATTGGATAAACATAAATGCATGGATGAGGCCAAATAAGAGAGACTGAATCAGATTGGCCCCTAGGAATCCTAGTTTTCCTTGTAGCCTTTTCAAAAGAAAACCTCTAAAGAAGATTTCTTCTGGCAAGGCAGTCCCTAAGATAGCATAGGCCAAGATAGCAGGAAAGGCTCCCCTTTCCAGAAAAAGCTGCTGTGGCCGTTTGGCTAGAGTCGAACCAAGCGAAGACGACAATTGAAAAAAGAAGAAAAAGTAGACTAATACCCAAAATGGTCAGTAGTAATCGCCTCTTCTGCTGACTTTCAACTTTCTTCAACCCAATCCAGTCAAAGAAACCGACCTTTTTCCTGCTCCAAATTAACCAAGTGATAAAAGGAATGACAGAGACTATAAGCAGTTCCACAATACCGCTCATCAGTTTAGACATAAATAGGGTCATGAGTTTGTCCTCCTCTTCTAGTCAAAAGACAGTTTTTATCTTTTGAAAGCGTATACCTCTACATTTTCATTATACTACTTTTAGAGGAAGTGAAAGCTCATTCTCACCAATCTTGCCAGGTTTCTATGGCACGAATCACACGGTCCTGCTTATAGTCAATATGGTAAACACGCCAGCCACCAATCCAATCGTCAGCCACCAATCCAATCGTCAGCCAGCTGGTACTCAACACTTCCTTGAAGGTCGTCACCCTTGCCCAAGAGCTTCTCCACTTTTTCTCTCGTCATGCCCTCAAGCTGATACTGACGGTGAAAACTCCAAATGAGTTTGTGTCGCATGGGAGCTGGTGTTTGGGCCCATTTTTCAGGCGTAAAGACTCGGTCACGAGGGACAATGATTGCAAAATGAACCAGACAAATGATTTCAATGATTAAGCAAAAGACTTTTCGCCTTTTTCGTCTGGTTTCTGGGGTGAGGTAGGCCATAGGACTACCTGACTTTCTCTTGCTTCCAATGGTCATCCAAAATCACTGTGTGCTCTTTTGAAAAGCGAATAAGGATGTCTCTGGCAACTTGTTGGGATACACGCGCGACATTGGTCAAGTCTAGTCCTAGCTCAGGTGTGTCGTGTTCCAAGCGATACTTGTCATCCTCGTACTCAACAAAGATAAAGCTCGTTGACCTTTATCGCCATAGGAGAGATAGAGACTATCGTAGGATACTGGGAGTTGCACCAAGGCATCCCAGATATCACTGTCACTTGGGTCTGTGATCGTCGCATAGTCTACCTGATCAGCTGTCGAAATACGCATGACAAGGCCTTCTGCTACTTTCTTTTTAGGTGCTAGCCACTTAAATAAATGCATCGTTTTCCTCCTTTAGATGATGATTCCTTTTTGCTTGAGATTGTCCAGACATTCCTGTAAATAGGCGGCATCATGCTCTGGGTAGATGATGGCTGGTAATTCCTCCGCTTCAAGCCTATCGTAGGCTGGCATCTGCTTGCCCCGATACTCCTTGTCTAGCCACTCAGGGCTGACACGATAACCTCGTTTCGTCATTTCTTGCATAATAAGCTCATGGTATTTAAACAGGCGGTACGGTGAATATTCAAAAACATAGTTAACCGTAGCGTGCTTGCGTTGCCATCCCTTGCCACGAAGGGCACAACATTCTCGGTGTTGTCCTAATAATTGCTGACGGGGTAGTTTTGCAATCAAGTCTTGATGCCACAGTCTCATTTGAACCCCCATTAATTAAGGTTGACTCCTCCAGATAACGATTAGGATACTTGCTGAGGAGCTCTTTGACGGATTCCACCAAACTATGCTGAGGAATTTGACCTGCTGCATAGCTATCCAGTTGGGCCATAAACTTTTCCTTTTCGCTAGCAGTCGCCTTTTTCTTAAAATATCCCCAGATATGTTGGAAGGCATTGACGACCTGACCAGGATTTTCAGGAAGGGCAAGTGCTTGATCAATGTAGGCTTGAACCTGATCCAAACTCACCTCTTCATTCTTGAGATAGTTACGGATTTCCAAGTAAATCTTGTTCGAATGGCTGAGCACCAGGTATTTATTGGCTGCCCAAAGTCGCTCGCACTGGCGACGTGGATTAGTAGTTGTCATTAGGAACCTTCCTTCTTGCTTTTTATCAGTATAGCATAGTTTAAATGGGGATAATAGATTATGCTTTTAAGAATCCGAAAGAGTGATTTTCAAGCATTTTCAGAAAAGTTTTTTTGCTTGGTTTGTTTGTAAGCGTTTGCTATACTTAAGATATCAAAGAAAGGAGACAAGCCTATGACATTGTCCAAAAAACTCACACTTTCTCTTGCCTCTATGGCAGTTCTTGGTCTTTTAGCAGCCTGCTCAAACCAAAAAGCTCAAACACCTGAAAGCTCTGCTAGCACCCAACAAAGTTCAAGTAAGGTTTCATCTTCACAAAGTTCTGAAGCCTCTAAACAAACTGAAGGGCTAGATGGCACCTATAAAGGGACTGACGAAAATGATCGCATTACTCTTACCATCTCTGGAAATACTGGAACTTGGGAAGAGGACGAGGCAGATGGCGAGAAGGAAAGCAAGCCTGTAACAGTTAACTCTGACAATCAAAGTCTAACAATTGGTGACGACACCAAATACTATAAACTCGACGGTAACCAACTGACTATTGAAGATGATGACCATGATCCAAATGATACGGTTGTCTTGACGAAATAAAATGAAAAACTTAGCCGAACCGCTCTCTGGAATTTAGCTAAGGTTTTTTTATGTTATACTATAGGCAGAAAGAAAACGGATACAAAGAGGAGGTTGACGATGACTCAAAGAAGATTATGGGTGACGCTATTTGTTGTGTCGATTATTGTAACTCTTATTGGACTGGGATTTTCTGTCTATAACTATTATGTCTTTGATAAACCCTTTATGACTACCACTACAAAAGGTTTACTAGCAGCCTTTTTCCTGTGTGCGACAATGGTTGCCATTAGTCTATCCAAATCAAATAAGAAGTAAAGATCTGAAAGAGGTATAAGTTTGTAGACTTATACCTCTTTCAGATCTTTACTTAATCTTGTGTTTGTTCATTTTTTCTTCAAAGATGCCTGTCATGATTTTACGTAGCTCTTGGCCTTCTTTTTCAGCCTTTAGATGAGGAAGCCAAACGAATCACCTCCTAAAAATGACACTATGTCATTATCTCAACAAATAGGAAAGAAAAGCTCCCACCTAAATCGGGTGAGAGGTTGAAGCCTATTTCTATGATTTTCTCATAGCCACTAGCCAAGAGGCTAGCATGATTTCAAAAATAACCAGAAGGATAATCTGAGTGAGTGAACTCTGAACCAGCATAAGGACAGCCAGACTATCAATTAGCATATGGGCAAGGATACAAGGAACAGCTCCTTTCGAGTACTCTTTAAGAGCCCCCAAAAGAAAAGTATTCCCTAAAATCATCAGGTAAAAGATGAGATAGTTGGATGAGCCTGCTGTAATCCAAGGGAGTTGATAGATAGGGATATGCCAGAGGAACCAGACAATGGAAAGAACCATCATTTTAGATATAAAGTGCTTACTAAAGTAAAGATGATCTTGTAAAAACCAACGCCAACCGACTTCTTCCAGGCCTCCATATAAAAAGGTCCAGGGCAGATATAGGACGAAGGCTAAGAGGGAGTTCCCAGTAAAGCGAACATTCATGAGCAAGATTGAGATCCCATAATAGATGACGGGGATGATGAAAGCTAGGATCCAGGATAGGTGACTTTCTTTTTGAAGAAAAACCTTTTTGAAAAATTCACCCAAGGATTTGATTTCACTCAACACAAGAGAAAAGATAGCCGCCATAATCAGGGGAATTAAGTTCATCAGGATAAACAGTAGTGAGTCACCTGTGCTCTTTCCATCTGGGAAAAAGCAAAGGATAACTTGCCCTACTATAAATGTAGCAAGAAGGGCAGACAGTGCATACCAGATAGCGACTGATTGTTTTGAAATAAATTTGCTCATTTTTCCTCCGTAACGGTATGATAAATCAGATAGATCGCACCCTAATCTGCATCAACCCAAAGATGGCATTGTTCACAATCTTTATAAATCTTACTTAATCTTGTGTTTGTTCATTTTTTCTTCAAAGATAGCTGTCATGATTTTACGTAGCTCTTGGCCTTCTTTTTCAGGAAGGTCCCCTTGGCGTTTAGCTACTGCGTAGAGTTCAGGGTATTGCTTGGCTACACGCTCTACCGTCTTGGTCGTCGCATGCCCTCTGACAAAGAAAGGAATTCGTTTAATCCATTCTTGCCGTACGAGAGCGAGCAACTTCTTAGCCGCTTCCTTGTCGGAAATCTCAGCTGTACTCAACCCTTTTTCGATTTGTTCTTGTTCTTTTTCAGTAAAATCTTTTAATTCCATACCTTGCTCCTCTTTATCTTTATATAGAAGATTTTACACCCTTGTATGAGAATATACAACTGATTGGGATTGGGGGACAAGTTATAAAATACTATAAAAGATAGGCTCAATTTTTTCCAAAAATACCATACAAAAAAATCTGATGGATTTGCTCAACCTCTTTCTCTAAAATGTCACTATGGGCTAATTGATTTCCCATACCATTAAGAGCATCCATAACATTTAAAATAAGGTCTGTCGATAAGTCTTCAGCAATAGCCCCCTCTTCTTTTCCGAGCTTAATATAAGCACGATAGATGTCACGTTTTTTTGCAGTGATTGCTTTCGTTAGAAGAGTTGAGAAAACAGAATCTTCCACCATTTTATCTTGAAAATAGTCCGAAATTTGCTGACTCATTTTCTCCTGACATAGGGCAAAAGCATGGTCTAATTTTGTTTTAAAATCTAGATCGCTGTTTAAAATATCCTCAGCTTGTTGGGCTATTTCTTCAAACAAGTCATTAACACAGAGAGCTACCAAATTATCTTTGCCCCCGAAATAATTGTAGATAGAAACTGGTGATACTTCTGCTACCTCTGCAATAGATTTTATACTCGTTTCCTTAAAACCTTTGTCTTTAAACAAACGCAAAGCTGCTTGAACAATCGCTTGCTTCTTTTTCTCAGTCGTCTTTTGATATTGATTCATGTGGACACCTCTGTTATAAACAATTGTAGCATAAGTTTGAAATATATGAATATATATTTCATTTTCCCTTGCTATTCTTACTAGCTTTCTCTATAATAAAGTTTGAATTTTAGTTATTAATATTTCAAACTTTGTTTACAAAAAAGGAGGGAACATGCTCATTCAATATCTTATAAAGCAATCTAGAAAACCAAGTGGTCTTGTCGGGCGATTGATTACCAACATCTGGTCGTCCTATTTCAAGGAACCCAGCCTTTGGGCAATCAAACAAACCACTATCCCCAACAATAGTCGGATTTTAGAAATCGGCTATGGCGGTGGCAGCACTATTAAGAACCTTCTTGAGTTAGATAAAAATCTTGACATTCATGGTATTGATATTTCCGAAGAGTCTTATCATACTGCTAGACGAATTCATTCATATGCTATAGAAAACGGAAGTGTTAAGCTGAGGATTGGCAATGTAGCAAACCTTTCCTACCAAAATAATGATTTTGATTTGGTATTTGCCATCCAGACACATATTTTCTGGGAGGATTTAAAACAAAGTTTTCAGGAAATCTATAGAGTCATGTCCAATCCTTCCACTTTGATTATTGCTTCCGAGAAAGAAAAAATAAAATATCATATGACAGATTATGGAACAAGCCATGAATTGAAACAGTTGTTAACAAGCATTGGCTTTTCAAAGATTGAAGAAAAGCAAAATTACAAATGGGTTGTGTATGTTGTCACTAAGAGTGATTAGGAAATTAAGCATAACAAAAAGTAGTGAAGTGATTCCATCGTCGGAACTTTCTTCACTACTTTTCTTATCTCTTTCCTACTCGCCAATATCAACATTTCAGAGCTTCCACTGCTCAATCAACCAATCCGAAAAAGCATCATATCTTTCTTGGAGATGGTCATGATGACCGTAGGGGTCAAATGCTGCATAAGTAGACACGCACTGTTTTTTGATTAGTTCATGCACTTCTTTGGCATAACTAGGAGCTTTGGCCAGTCTATTCTTATGCTTAGCCCCCTCGGTCAAACCGTTACGTAAATAGACCGAGCAAGACTTATTAATAAGCTGGTGGGCTTTGCAGTAAGCTACAAAATTTGGATACCAGAAGGAGCCACAAATGGAAAAGATAAAAGGCATCTCATCACTGCTATAAAGACTGGAAATAGCAGCCAAACCACCCAGCGAGTAGCCTCCGTAAGCCATGCGAGTTTCATCCAGTCGAAACTCCTGTATGATACTTTTGAAAATATTGCCAAATAGATGGTCATGATAGCTGGCCAACTTGCCACCAAAATCAGGGCTCCCAGGTCTCAAAGCCTGAGCCTGCCAAGGCGTAAAATCATCCAAGCGATTCTGAGGTTCAAGTCCAACCAGGATAACAGAATCTGCGATTTTTCCCAGGTACTCAAGCTGCCCATCGTTCAGAAAAACAACTGGATAAGCCTTCTTGGAATCATAGGACTCAGGAAGGGCAATCGTCACCTGAATACCCTGGCAGACAAAGTCTTTATTTATTAACAAAGTCATTAACCTTTTCAAGAGAATCAATCACAGATGGACCGTAATCCATAAGCTCATCATAAGAAATAGTCATGATTTTCTTGTTTTTAATGGCTGGAACATTTTCAAGAACAGCGTTCTTTTCCATCTTGTCTGTTGCTTCCTTGTCCATAGCCTTATTACGGTCACTGGTTACATAAATAATCAATTCTGGTTCCATTGACACAAGATTTTCCAGAGTCAAATCTGATGTTCCTGTCGCAACATTGGTATAACCAAGCTGATTGAGCATACTTTCTTGGAGGGCAGATTTGTAAGTTCCAAAGGTCTCATCGTTGTAGGCACACATGATAAGAGCCTTCTTCAAGTCTTTGTCAGAAGACTTGTTTTTCTTTTTAACAGCGTCGATACGCTTTTGGAGTTGTCCCGCATACTTGTCTGCCTTGTCTTGAACGTTGAAAATGTCACCAATATTTTTAACATCTTCGATGATATTATTCAAATCTTGTTTAGTTGTTGAGACAGAAGCTTTTTGGGTATAAACAGGAATGTCGTTGCTGTTCCACGTGCTGATGGTTCCCATTGACTTGTCTGAGAACATCATGTTACGACCAATAAGAGCATCTGGTCCGTAAGCCAAGATGGCTTCTTGAGAGATAGTCTTCTTATCACCGATATGTGGGATTGAAGCAATGTCATCCTTATATTTATCAGTTACTTCATTGTCAGGGTTAAGCATACCGACAATTTTGTCTTTCAAACCAAGCTCAATCAAGATTTCAGTTGATGAAAGGTTATTGGTAATAACCTTTTCTGGTGCCTTTTTGAAGACTTGATCTAGCTCAGTTCCTTTATCGTCATAAGTTTTGACAGTCAAAGGATACTGGGTTTCTGACTTGGTCTTTTTCACCGTTTCTTTGGCTGCTGATGACGATGATGTGCTGTTTTTATATGTAGAACTGCATGCTGTCAATGTGAGGACTGCTGCAGCGATTAATGCGATACGAAATGTTTTCTTGTTCATAAGGCCTTCCTTTCCTAGGCTTATAAATACTGAATCATTGCCTGCTGATCATCCGTCCAGGTAATACGACTCTGAACATCATAAACCGCCTGCAAGGATTGTGGGGTTACGGCATCCCTTGGGACACCTTGGGCAACAATCTCACCCCCTTTCATTAAGTAGATATAATCTGAAAAACGACAGGCCAATTGAATATCGTGGAGAACTGCGAGAACATTAATGCCGAGTTCCTTGACCAAGGCCAACATCTCCAACTGATACTTTATGTCCAAATGATTGGTAGGCTCATCCAATAAAAGGAGTTTGGGTTCCTGAGCCAAGGCACGCGCCAGGATGACTCTTTGTTTTTCTCCACCTGATAGGGACGAATAATAGCGTGCCTTCTTTTCAGACATGCCAACCTTGTCTAGGGCATCCTGAACGAGCAAGTGGTCCCGCTCCGATTCTTTTTGCAGAAAGGAAAGATGGGGCGTTCGGCCAAGCATGACAATTTCTTCCACCGTACAATCAAACTGAAGGGTGTTAAACTGTGTCACAACGGCCATTTCTTTTGCAGTTTCCTTGAGGCTTACCTGATCTAGGGATTTTCCATCAAGAAAAATCTGACCGCTATCTGGTTTCAACTGGCGGTAAATGGTTTTAAGCAAGGTTGATTTACCACTCCCATTTGGTCCCAGTATGGTCTGGAATTGCCCACCTTCAACCTCTAGAGAGACACCGTTTAGGATTTTTTTCTCTCCAATCGAATAATGAATATCCTTACACTTTACATCCATAAGTCTAAACCACCTTTCTACGATTTCTAGTCACAATATAAATAAAGAAAGGTGCGCCAACTAAGGCTGTAAAGATACCGATAGGTAGCTCTGCATTTTTGACGAGGATTCTCGCCAAGACATCTGCCCAAACCACAAACAAGGAACCTAAGAGAGTTGCCACTGGAAAAAGCTTACGATAGTTAGTTCCGACTAAACTTCTAGCAATATGAGGGGTAATCAAGCCTACAAAGCCGATAATCCCACAGCTAGCAACCAAGACGGCCGTTATGACCGCAACAATGGCAATGTAAAGATACCAGTAGAGTCTAAGTGGAATCCCTAAAGTCAAAGCTGCCTCATCTCCCATCATCATGGCATTGAAGACACGATACTGAGTTGAGAAAAAGAGAAAGGCCAAACCAACCACTACTGCTGGAAGCATCAAATCTGACCAAGATGTTCCTGTCAATGAACCCATGGTCCAAAACTTAATGGTCATAACACTGTCTGCTGTCGCTCCAATAGAGATTATAAAATTGGCAAAGGCAATGAAGAGGGCGTTGACAACTGTTCCAGATAAAATCAAGCCAGATGTGGTCACTCTCCCCTGCATAGAGGCAATGATTAGGACAAGAACCGTCGCTAGGATAGCCCCCATAAAGGCACCCAAGCCTACCACAGCTTTAAGGCCTAAAATGATGGCCAAGGTTGCTCCAAACGTTGCTCCTGCCGAGATTCCCAGGATATAGGGTTCGGCAATCGGATTATTAACCGTTGACTGCATGACACTCCCAGACATGGAAAGACCTGCACCAACTATTAACCCTAGGAGAACCCTAGGAACTCGCATATTCCAGATAATAGCTTCAAGTGGCTTGGCTATACTATGACTGGCAACCGGAAGCCCCAATTTACTGAAGATGACACCATAGGTATCACCTATATCTATAGTGACCGCCCCTAAAGACACTGCTATAAAAACTGACGCTACTAGTAAAACTAGAAGCAAACAGAGCAGGCTTAGGTAGCGGGAAAAAACAAGGTGTTTTGTTTTTTTAAAAGGCATTAGCACCTCCTTTCCACCTGTAATGTCAGAAAATTTTGACAATACTCTTCTAGTATAACATGCCTCAAAAAGATGGGCAAGGTCATTTGAGTATTACATAGAAAAAAGAGTAGTCATTGAACTACTCTTGGGAATCATAACTAACTGAAGCAATGAAAATCAAGCCAGCTTAGGATTTCACTTTCTCCATACTGCTACCAGCAATTTTCATGGCAAGAAGAATTATCAACACCTTAATCACAAGGGATAACCAAAGGCTCTCCGCTGATGACAGTTGCGATAAAGCATTGATTAGTGCATGGGTCATGACACAAAGCCAAAGACTTCTGGTCTTTGTATAAATGGCGGATAAGATGAAACAATTGCTTAATAAGCCTAGCAAGAAAGGCAATAAATGAATCGTGATCAGAGAGCCATCAACGTAAAAATAGAGGATATGCCATAGTGACCAGGCTACAAAGGTACAAAGCGTGGACACTAGATAGGTCAACTTTTCTTGCAAAGTAGGCTGGAAAAAATAGCGCCAACCGATTTCTTCGATTCCACCAAAGACAAGGGCTTTGCAAAATAACATAATGGGGAGATACCAAGCCTTGAAAATCATACCTCCACTCAAGACTAGTGGTAAAAAATCCAATCCTAGAAAAATGAGGACTAAGAGATAGTTACTAAGAGGCTGTTTGACTTGGAAAAAATCTCTGACAAGTTGTTTAAAACTAGAGTGATGATAGCGGATGCTAACATAGCCTCCCCAAATGGCTGATGACAAGCCACCTAAGATAAGGGTAAAGAGGCCAATTGGAGTTCCATAATCAACCCTAACTCCTCCTGCTCTTAGCAACCAAACTAGGAGACTGACCAGTAAGATTTGTCCAAGGGTCCCCACTAGATAAAGCAACAAGGCTTGTTTTCTTTTCATATCTTGCTTCCTTTTTCTTGCCTATTTAAAACCTTCTTCTCACCTTAAGCTAGTCCATATCCACCCATTTGCCATTGTCCATGATAAAGGGTTTGGCTAGACCCGGTCCGGTATAATCCTTGTACTTGGTTGTGAGATACTTGTAGCAATCTTTCTTACTAGCAAATTTTATGGCTTGGTAGGGCTCTTCGAAGGTCAATTTTTCGACAAATAAGTATCCATCTGTCGTAGGTACCAGGACGCCAACGTGACCGACAAAAAGGGAATCTCCATCCAGATTATCGTGGACAACGACTGACAGCATGCGTGCCTTGTCATCAAAGGTGAATTGCTTGTAGTAATCCTCCATATGCTTGGCGTGAATCTTGACATCTTGGGTGGCTTCAGTCTTGACCCTTGAAAAGAGAATTTCAAAGTCTGCCTGATCCTTGGCATCAAAGAGCTTGCCCTTGTCAATAGCGTCCTTATCTTGGAAAAGGAGCTCACTATCACTCTTGACCTGTGGAATCTTAATTTTGCCTTTCAGTAGCGTATAGGTGTTGATACGACAGTTGGTACCGATAAAGTCACCATGCTTAGCTGTCCACAGGCTACTGATTTTTTCCACATCATAGTCTGTTTTGCTAAATGGTGCAAATCCCCAGAAAGTCCAACAGAACCCACGGTATCATTGTAATCCCTAACCAGATTGATAAAGTTATCCACACTCCCCTTTTCCAAATGTTTCGAGAGAATGGAGCGCACTTCATTAAGACTGGCCTTGCTATTAAGGTTGGAGTAGCTTGGTTTTTCCTCCTTTTTGTGGATATGTGCAAAAACTGCTAGACCGACGAGTAATAGGCTAGCGATAGATAAAAGAATTAGCGTCTGTTTTTTCAGATGTTTCATAGGCGCCTCCTTGGCTTCATTATACCAGATTTTGCTGACTGCTCATTCTCAAGATGCTTTTTCTTGTGGATAAAGACTTTTACTTGAGACTTTCCTTAGGTGATAGCGGACGCCAGCGAACTCCTTCGAAGTTCCATGGCTAATTTTTGAGCCTAAAGTCTCAAAAATTCCGAACGCCTGAAATACCAATGCTTCAGGCGTTTTTATCACGGCGTAAAGTCTCAGTTTAGACTCACACCATTTGAAGACTATGGAATGTTATCTTTTTTTCTCTATTTTTTATTATTTCCAAAATAGTTGTTCAATTTTTATTATATTATCTACAACTTTTTCGGGACTTTCCGATAAATCATTATCAATCCAAAAAGAAATAATGGTTTCAAAAGATGCAGAGAAGGCTTTTATCACAATTTCATCTGAAATCTTCGTATTTTTTTCTTGATCTTTTCTCTAATAGTTTTGTTGTTATTTATTAAGTCGCAAATTAGTTGTTGAACTTTATCTTTAAATTGAACGTGAGGTGCTTTTGATATTGCTTTTAAAAATGTTTATAGTCATTTTTTTAATTAATAGTAGAGCCTTTAAAAAGCATGTCCTCTTTATCTAAATTTCCTTGAGCTAAAAATCTCCCAAAAATCTTTGCATCGTCTCTGTTCCGATAGAGTATGCTAAATCATCCTTATCAAGAAAAATGTTGGTAAAATGTTCCCCTACTAACATTTGCTCTCTGAGTTATATTTCCAATGGTTATTTTTTTGAGTACTCCATTTCAAGTAGGAGGTCTATCAAGGCAGCCTTGAGGTTAGTAACGCTATTAGTCTTTCTTTTATTTGTCATTTTTTTCCTTAATTAAACATATTGTTTGATGTTGTCATGGTCAATATATGGGTATTATTATATTCTTTTTATGTGAATTGTAAAAGTAAAAAAAGACTGTTTTATGTTCACTAAGATAATTGATGCATCATTAATCATTTAACAAAATAATTAATGAAGGGAATAGAATTTAATGACAAAATCAAGAAAAATTCTAGGATTTATAGGGCTAGTTTTAGCAATGTTTATGGGAGCTTTAGATGCAACGATTGTTAATATCGCCCTACCAAATATTATGGAAGACTTACATACTGGATTGACTGACACAAGTTGGGTAGCAACAATCTATGTTTTAGCAATGTCTGTATTTATTATTACTGTTTCAAAACTCGCTGATATCTACGGTAGAAAATTGGTTATGCTAATTGGTGTGGTAATATTTGGTATTTTCTCATTCGCCTGCATGATGGCTGATTCATTATTACTCTTAATTTTTTTTAGGTTCTTCCAAGGAATTGGAGGTGCCATATTAACTCCAATTGTTCTCCCCATGGGAATTGAACTATTGGGGAAAGAGAATACCAGCCGTATTACTGCTATTATGGGTGCCTTCAGTGCCTTAGCTGCAGCGGGAGGACCAGTAATTGGTGGTTTAATTGTCCATTGGACAACATATCATTGGATTTTTGGTATTAATGTTCCAATCGCCATTATTGCATTTTTGATGATCCTAGTGGGAACAAAAGAATCATACGATTTAACGATTTCAAAGAATATTGACTGGTTAGGTATGATTTTTCTTACTTGTACTTTAGGTGGACTTATATTTGGTTTATTAGAAGGTCACGAGTATGGTTGGGGTTCACAAACCATCATAGCTAGTTTTATTATTAGTGTTGTTGGCCTATTTTTCCTTTTTTTAACCGAAAGAAGAGTAAAATCACCTATCATTGACTTAAAATTATTCAAGGAAAGTACATTTACATCTTCAAGTCTTATTTATATGATTTTTGGATTTGCGATTATCGTACCTTCATTGATCTTAAACTATTTCTTGCAAAATGTTCGCAACTATTCTGCTTTGCATTCAGCATATCTTATTATTCCTACTTCTTTAGCTATCGTAATAGGTATGCTGTTAGCAACTAAGATGTACCAAAAAATTAGTGCAAGATTGCTCATTAGTATCGGTTTAGTTATTACAGCAGCTGGATTATTTATGCTTAGTCTTATTCAGTATAATACCTCACAAAGCATCATTGTTTGTTGTAATGTAATTATTGGTTTAGGACTAGGATTTATGGCAATGTCCTTAACATCATCAGTAAAATATTTACCAATTAATAAGGCTGGAATTGGGTCAGGTATCGTTAACGCTTCTAGATATGTTGGACAGGCCATTGGTATGGCTCTCCTCGTTACCATTTTAAATAGTAATGTCAATATTGCTAAAACACAAATTAAGGAAACAGCGTATAAGCAAATTGAAAAACGGGTTTTATCAACAGACGTAAAAAAAGTTGCTAAGAAGGAAATTGCAAAAACCTTCGATACGACTAAGAATAGTAATAGTATTTCAACCAAACAAAGTAATATGGTCGATACAATCAAAACAGCTGCTCAAAAAACAGATAATCTTCCAGAACCTAAAAAGGGGAGCAATTATAGAAAGATTTATGAGGCGAATCAGTTATTGATCAATGGAGTTGAAACTGTTAGTTCAAGTGTCTCTCAGTTATCAAGCAGTTTAAAAACTATATCTGGAGGCCAAGCTAAAGTTGGTACAGCGATTAAATTATTAGCTCAAAAAGATGAATTATCATCTGCCCTAAAAGTCATTGTCTATGAAAAAAATGATCAGTTAAGCAGGGCATTTGATAATGTATTTATTGTAGGAGCAATCATTGTATTGATATGTACTCCGTCAGCTCTGATGACAGAAAAGCGAAAAGTTGAATAACTAAATTATTTTATAATAGGAAAAGCCAGTCTGAACTTTAGGCTGGCTCAAAATGAAGACAAGGTCCTCAGAAGTTATACTTCTGGGAATTTTTCTTGCTTTTTATGAACTTGTTCCTAAAGACCATTTTCTAAGAAAAGTCGAGGAAACGATTGATTTCTCTTTTATTTATGATCTTGTCGAAGATAGTTATTCCTCGGATAATGGTCGCCCTAGTCTAGACCCTGTTTTATTAGTTAAAATTCCGTTGATTCAATGTTTTTATGGCATTCGTTCTATGCGCCAAACCATTAAAGATATTGAGGTGAATACGGCTTACCGTTGGTTTCTTGGCTTATCTCTGGACGATAAGGTACCACATTTTACAACTTACGGTAAGAACTATAGCCGACGCTTTGAAAACAAGGAAGTGTTAGCACACATTTTTAGTCATGTGCTTCATCATGTTTTGGAAGCGGGGCTCATTGATCCCTCAGAAATCTTCATTGATGGGACCCATATCAAGGCAGCTGCTAATAATCATAAGTACAAAAATGTTGTTATTGATCAAAAAGCTAAATTCATGAGTGAACAACTGGAGATTGAGATTAATTTAGATAGGAGAAAACACGCAAAAAAGTTCTTAAAGCCCGCCAAAAAAGGCGAGGCTAAACCTAAGAAACAATCAACGACAGACCCAGACAGTGGTTGGTTTCATAAGGGGGAACATAAGGAAGTCTTCGCTTACAATGCTCAAGTAGCTTGTGATAAACACGGTTGGGCCTTAGCTTATACGGTTGAATCAGGAAATACCCATGATAGTCAGGCTTTCTCTGCTCTTTTTGTCAAACTAGAACCCTTCTCACCTAAATTTGTTATTGCGGATTCAGGCTACAAAACACCTAGTATTGCCAAGTTTCTTCTAGAAAAAGGGATTACGCCAGTTTTCCCTTACACTAGACCAAGAGGTAAGAAAGATTTTTTACGTCCAAAAGACTTTGTCTATGACGAACATTTTGACTGTTATCTTTGTCCTGAGAACCAGGTGTTAACTTATCGTACAACTACACGTGAAGGTTATCGAGAGTATAAAAGTAATCCTAAAATTTGTAAGACCTGTCCCTTGTTAGCGATTTGTACAGAAAGTCGCCAGAACCAAAAAGTTGTTGTGCGTCATATTTGGAAAGATGCCCTAGAAGTCTGTGAAGATATTCGCCATCAAAGTGGTATGAAAGAACGGTATCAACACCGTAAAGAAACGATAGAACGGCTATTCGGAACAGCTAAAGAATATCATAACTTACGTTATAGCAGAGAAAAAGGAAAGTCCAAAATGGAAGATAAGGTTGGGCTTACTTTAGCGTGTCTAAATATCAAAAAATTGGTAAAAATGATGACAGGAAAGACCTATAATTTTACCCCAATATCTCAATATTATTGGATTATAGGAGAATTAGGTAAGAATATAAAAAGACAAACATCAAAAAAACGATGTTTGTCTTTAGAATAATTATTAATTAAGCTTAAATTCTCTACAATTACAAGAAAGGTACTATTACTTATCAAATTATTGCCTCATCGTAGAGAAGAATCTAGATGATGCTTACGTAAAGTATGTAGGTGATAATTTCCTCCCAATTCTGTCCATTCAATATTATGATAAAACCACCAAATATTGCGATATTCTTGATTACTTTGAACACCCCGAGACTCACTATAAGGTGAATAGCTAATAATTCCCGGAAAATCCTGGTCTGAAACCATAGAATCATTAGTGAAGTACATACAATGATTCAAAAAGTTACCGTCAGAATCCAACTCCAACCAATTAGATTTACAGAGACAATCAAGATTATTTTGACAAACTCCTTCGACCTTCGCTGAACTTTCATCTTGTTTATCAGTCATTGCCCGAAATGCTTTTTCTTTCTTTAAAGAACTGATATTTACCAATATAACACCTGTATCAAAACTAAAATTTCCTTGTTCCAATGACATATTACTATCATGCTCTCTCACAGTAGCTACCGGATACTCTCCCATATCCATATCAAAAAGATCATCTAATTTTTTTGTAATAATTACATTTTGTCCGAGGTATAGTGCTTTATCTTCCTCTACAAAATCTCCTATCACGGAGTACAAACTTTTAATATCATAAATAATACACTCATGATTCAAATTACCATTATCAGGTATACGACAGTCTACAATCTCCGAGTCAAATTCCTCCAAACGTCTATCCATTAGTTGAAACCACTCACAGGGAAAATCATGATTTACAAGATAAAAGCGGAGTGAGCGATTATGAAAACAAATGGACTTAATAGTCGTTTGAATTTCGTACAGATTGCGAAAGTGGGATACCAAAATAATGGCTTTTTTATTGTCTTTATGCATCGGTGTAAGATAGTTTAATAAATCTCTCTTTTCTTTCATTTGGTAAAAGATATGAGACTTTGGTAACTTCCTATTTTCAATTTCTGAAATAAAGAAATTTAACGAATCCATATAACCTTTTTTATAGGCTCTCAGTGGATATCCCAGAGTCGCTAACATTGATAATCGTTCCTCTTGAATTAAAAGACTCTCATTAAACCAGTCAACCGTCCAATTACGCGATAAACTCTCTCCTCGATGTCGATAAATATAAGATCCTTTATGGATATAGACTATTTTTTCTGATTTCAAGAAAACTTTCAAATTAAATAAGGCATCTTCCCCCGTCCTTGCCAATGGAAAGTGAAGATCATTAAGAATTTCTTTTCGATAAATTTTTGCCCAAGGAACAATTAAAGCGGCATTTTTTTCGACTCTCTAGAATCATTTAATAAGTTCATTACTGAATAATTGTCATAAATTTCTTCATAATAGTCATTTGACATATGGAAGTAAAAGTTAGAATCTTCATCATTGAAGCTGGTATAATTTTTCAAAAACAATATCTGCTTGATATTCTTCAATTTTTTTCATATAAAAACTTCAACATAAGTCGGTTCAATCCAATCATCAGAGTCTATAAAAATAATATATTCAGAAGTAGCAAAGTCTAATCCTAAATTACGCGCTTCGGACACGCCTCCATTTTCCTTTTCTAGATAAACAATTCGGTTATCTCGTGCTTCATATTCCTGACAAATGGCACCAGAATTATCCGTCGAACCATCATTCACAATAATGACTTCGAACTGATTAAAAGTCTGTCCTAAAATACTATCCAGACATTGCCTTAAGTATTTTTCTACATTAAAGACTGGCACAATAATGCTAACGAGTTTTTTCATTTATAAATCTCCATCATAACTACAATTGGTTTTTATCTGTATAATCCTTTTTAAATAATGTCATGATTAATTTCATATCCATAAACATTAATGCTATCTAAAAAAATAGGTATTATTCATAAGATTTCATTAACTTCTCACTATACATATTTTCTAATCACTATTTACTCTATCATTACTAGTTACACTTGGTTTATCAATACTAAGTATTCATTCAAAATTTCTTCAACTGCTATGAGGCGTAAACTATCACATAACCTAGCACTGAAAATTCCTTGCTCGCAAGTTTTATGACAAACAAAACACTTACTATCATTCATTATTGCATTTTACACTTTTTCCGAAGTCAAAGAAAAATATTACTAATACTCTTTCTGAACAGTACAATTAAAATGTTCGGAAATACTAGATATATATGGGTAAGTTCATTTTAATAGTAAACTAGAACCAAGCCAAGAAGCTGGTTCCATTGAAATCTAAAAAACGACACGTGTTCCATGAACTTGCTCAAGACCAGGTATGGCAAGAAATTGATCACGGTTAGACACGGAGATACCACCACCGGCTAAAATCTCCAACTGACCTTCTGCTAGCCCAACCAATTCTGCATAACGTTTCAAGCGTGATTCTAAATCAGTCTCGGGAGTCCCAGCACGGGTGAGAAGACGCGTCACACCGTGTTCCTTAAGCCACTGGATAGCACTAGACTGGTCTGCCTTAGGAATCTGATCAAAGGCCATATGCATGGTAACTTCTAAGCCTCGACTGGCATCCAGCAAGGTCTTTAGAGCTTCTGTATTGAGTTGGTTTTCCGAAGTCAAAGCCCCTAGTGCAAAGCCGTCAACACCCAAGTCACGCGCACATTTGATATCTTCCAGCATGATAGCCAATTCCTGCTGGCTATAGACAAAGTCTCCCCCTCGTGGACGGATCATTACTATCACCTTAGCCTTATAATCCTTGGCCAACTCAACGGCTGCCTTTATGACACCATAAGAAGGCGTCGTGCCTCCGACAGCCAGATTATCACACAACTCTACGCGTTGAGCACCAGCTTTAAAGGCTTTTTCTAAGAGAGTGACATTCTCTGCACAAAATTCATAAATTGGCATACTGAACCTCCTATTAGTTGTAGTAGTAAGGGATTGACTATCAGTTTTTCTTGTTAGTTCTTTGATAACCCCACAACACTAAAGAAAACGCCAACAACTGCCACAGCAGTATTCTCACAATCTGCAAACTATCCACATCAGAATTAGAAACCACATGGACAAGATTTGAAGCAAGATTGTTGAAAAGATGATCTCCTAGTCCTAGCCACAAGGAACCAGTCATTTTGTAAAGTAAAGACCATTTGATACTCATCATTCCTGCTAGGATAACATAGCCAATCCCCATGGCAATAAGATTTAAGAGTGACGATTCTCCTTGAAGATAATCTCTTAAGGGCATTGCCAAGTGCCATATTCCAAATAGGAAGGCTATAAAGAATAGACTCTTGCGGTAAGAAATCCCTTCAAGAATTTTTGTGAAAAGGCCGCGAAAAACTCCTTCTTCCATCCAAACGTTTATCAGGTTAAATAACACATTTAACATGATAAACAAGATGCCTGCTTGTGATCCTTTTTCGTTTGTTAAGGAAAAACCACTGGCGTAAAACGATAAGTGAACATTGCCATGAAGAAAAAAGAGGGTAAAACTTTCAATGGCATATGCAAAGATGGAACACACTAAGCCAAAGAGTAGCCCCTTTCCTATACCACTTACGATGCCGTCGGGACTGAAACCAATATCTTTCCATCTTAATTTGCAAATTGAAAGAATTCCCCACAATAAAAGTATTCCAAAAAGCTTGTGTAAAAAGTTCTCAGATAAGAAAGTTTCATCTGTCCTCATATAGAAATATTCAAAGAGCCTAGCTAGAGAGCAGACGATAAAAATCAGCGAACAACTTAAAATGGGTTTTCTTATTAGTCGATTTAGCATATCTTCCTTTCAAATGAGTCTTTTATGAAAGTTCATTTCAATATTTTACTCAGTCCAATTCCTTCTCTAGTTCTTTTAGAAAGGTGATTAAAAATTGATGGCGGCTTTCTGCCATTTGTTTGGCAGTCTCCGTGTTCATTTCATCTTTTAAGAGAAGCAACTTGTCATGGAAATGTTGGACGGTATCAGTGAGGGACCTCCCTTTGTGGCCACCATAGGAAAAAGTTCGCGCAATTCCTACAGCTCCTATCGCATCCAGACGGTCTGCATCCTGAACAATCTTGCCTTCTAACGTTTCTGGATGTTTACCACGATTTTTGCTGAAAGAAACAGCATTGATAACCCGACAAATCTGCTCGATTTGGTTTTTAGGAGTACCAATCTCTTCTAGAAACATGCGAGCATTAGCATTATTCTCTGTTTGAAACAATTTATAATCATCTGCATCGTGAAGAAGAGCTGACAAGCCCACTATCTCCAGATTACATAGACCTTCTGCTTGTGCGATTCTCATAGCATTGGTATAGACGCGAAGGGTATGCGCCACATCATGGCCATCCGCTCGATCAGCAAATAAGGTTTTAACATACTGCTTAGCAGCAAGAATTCGTTCTTCGATCATCGTTCTTGTCCTTTGGTATAATCTGTGCACAGTTCTATCTATTCATTTGAACTAGTAATGGAGAGGTGCAGTTTACTTAAAAACCGCCTCTCAGCGATTACTACTTCCTCTTTTGTGGAAAAAGCGGGAGACCAAGTTTGGCAATCTTTTCCGCTGGGGTCTTCATGCCATCCTTGACCCATTTGGAAATCACTGAAACAATAGCCGAGCTCCAGAAGGAATTGAGGTAGCTACCGGCACCATTTGATGAGCTACCATTTCGTTTTTCCAAAAAATCATAAACTGCCTTGGTCAATACCTGCTCAAAATTATAATCAATGGCAAGACTGATGATTTTGGCTTCTTTTTTGACTTCCTTAAGGAGATAAACCCAGACTTGGTAAAGATCCGTCTTGAGATTATAGCCGTCCAAGGACTTAGTAATCTTTGCAATGCTAGACTCAAAAATAGATTTCAAAATCTCTTCCTTAGAACCATAATTGCGATAAAAGGCAGCACGAGATACACCCGCACGCTCAACCAGTTCCGATATGGTAATCTTTTTAAAGTCTTTTTCTCCAACAATTGCAGGAGAGAAATTTCAATGGATTCTCGTGTAATTGCTTTGTTTTCTTGGTTAAATCGTTTGAGATTTTCCAAGGATTTCTCTGAGATTTTTCTTTCTGCCATAACATTCACTTTCTATCTGTCACACCTGATGAGATCTGCTTTGATAGCAATGCACTTCATGATAAAATTGTAAAAGAAGACTAATAACTTGTCAATGTACATTATGCAGATATGAGGTGTAACCTATGAAATGGAAAATTATTGCGGATTCAGGCTGTGACTACCGTTCTTTGGACAATCTGGCACCAGATACGGAGTTTGTCAGTGTTCCTTTGACTATCCAAGTGGGCGAGACCATTTACAGGGATGATGCCCAACTCAATATTGATCAAATGATGGAGGAAATGTATGCGACTACGACTGCTTCTAAGTCTGCCTGTCCGAGTCCTGATGATTATATGAAATCCTTTGAAGGAGCGGACAATATCGTCGTCGTGACGATCACTGGAACCCTTTCTGGTAGCTACAATAGTGCTGAAATCGCTAAGAAAATTTATCTGGAAGAGCATCCTGATACTAAGATTCACGTGATTGATAGCCTGTCAGCTGGTGGCGAGGTCGACCTTATCGTTCGTAAACTCAATCACTTAGTCGCTGAAGGCCTTGATTTTGACCAAGTCGTTGATGGCATCACAGCTTATCAAGCCAAGACTAAGTTGCTCTTTGTTTTAGCCAAAGTTGATAATTTGGTGAAGAATGGTCGTCTAAGTAAACTAGTTGGCACCGTTGTTGGACTCCTCAATATCCGTATGGTCGGTGAAGCTAGTAAGACAGGTACTCTTGAGTTGCTTCAAAGCCAGAGGGCAAAAGAAGGCCATAAAAGCTGCCTTTGATGAACTCCTCAAGGCTGGTTATGCTGGAGGCCACATTACGATTGCCCACCGCAACAATGAAAAATTTATCGAGCAATTCTCTGAATTGGTTCGTGAAAAATTTGCCCAAGCAAGCATCGAAGTCCTTCCTACTTCTGGACTCTGTAGCTTTTATGCTGAAGAAGGCGGACTCCTTATGGGGTATGAAATTTAAGACGACATTGAAAAGAGGCTGGACTACATGTTCGGTCTTTTAAAAATCAGATTATGCTATTTGATAATCAGCAGAATAGGATTATAAAACTAAAAATTCTTTCTTGACAATCCAACGTAATCGCTTTCATCACCCCCTTCATTTATGGTAAGATGGTAGTGACGCATTAATGTCATATTCTTAAAAATTAAAATACCCTTATTAAACATGGAGATAGTTTATGAAACAGAAACATTCACATTTTCTAATCCCTGGAATCCTTCTTCTAGGGATCGTTTTGCGGGCCCCGTTCACAACCTTGTCTACGGTCTTATCAGACATTGCTTCTGGTCTAGGCGTTGAGGTCAGTTCTCTCGGTCTCTTGACAAGTCTCCCTCTCTTGACCTTTGCGATATTCTCACCTTTTGCGGCTAGCTGGGCCAAACGCTTTGGTATAGAAAGACTCTTCCTCGGTGTTTTAATTGTGATGACACTTGGTTCTGCTTTGCGTACCCTTAATCTCCCTCTTCTTTATGTGGGAACGCTGTTAGTCGGAGCTGGAATTGCCTTTATCAACGTCCTTCTCCCAAGCCTAATTCAGGCTAACGAGCCAAATCAGTTAGGATTCTTAACCACACTCTACATTACAGCCATGGGATTATCCACAGCCGTAGCTTCATCAGTTGCCGTTCCAATCACTAAGGCAACCTCATGGCAAGGTTTGGTCTGGGTATTGACCGCGGTCTGTGCCTTAGCTCTTGTAGTTTGGCTTCCTAATGTCCGTCACAATCATTACTTAGAACAAGAAACTTCTACCAGCGAAAATTCAGGCAGTTGGTATAAGAGTGGCAAAGTCTGGGCCATCATGATTTTCGGTGGATTACAGTCACTCTTCTTCTATACCACTATCACTTGGCTTCCAACCATGGCCACTCAAGCCGGTGTCGGCGAGGCCAATGCCGGAATTCTAGCTTCCGTTTTCACACTGACGAGTATTCCATTCTCTATGATCATTCCTAGCCTAATCACTAAACTTTCTGATCGTAACCGCCATTTGATGCTAGTGGCTACCGTCCTAGCAGGACTCATCGGAGTTGCCATGCTTCTAGTCAATACAGACAGCTTTGTGTATTGGTTGGTCCTTAACCTCTTAATCGGAAGTTCTGCTAGTGTCCTATTCCCTTACATGATGGTTTCCTTTTCAATGAAGGCTAGCACGCCTGAAAAAACAGCCCAACTATCAGGTTTAGCCCAAACCGGAGGCTATATCTTTGCAGCCCTTGGTCCAGTCTTGTTCGGTTCAAGCAAACAACTCTTTAACTCTTGGACCCCTGCTGTTTTAATTCTTCTTGTCTTGACCATAATCATGGGAATTGCCCTTTACAAAGTTGAAAAAACAGACCTTATTTTGTAAGAGAAAAACTAATAAAAGAAAATGCCCCACAAGTTGTGAACTGCACCCCAAAAGTTAGACAGAAAAAATCTAACTTTTGAGGTGTTTTTATTATGAAATTAACTTATGAGGACAAGATTCAGATATATATACTGAGAAAACAGGGGAGAAGCTTCAAAGAGCTTTCAAAAAGATTTGGTGTGGATGTTTCTGGACTAAAATATATGGTGAGGTTGATTGAACGTTACGGAATAGAAATCGTCAAAAAAGGGAAGAATCGTTACTATTCTCCCGAATTAAAGGAAGAAATAATTAATAAAGTTTTGCTTAAAGGTCGTTCACGAAAAAGTGTATCTTTAGATTATGCTCTACCCAATCCTTCTCTGTTGAAAAATTGGATAGCACAATACAAGAAAAATGGGTATACTATTGTTGAAAAAACAAGAGAGAGAGTACCTAAAATGGGACGTAAACGTAAGAAAACTTGGGAAGAAATGACAGAACTAGAACGACTCCAAGAGGAGAATGAACGCTTACGTACCGAGGTGTCTTACCTAAAAAGTTAAAAGAACTAGAAGACAGGGACGAAGCCTTACAGCGAGAAAGGCAGAGACAATTAGAGAAATGGTCACAGGAGGATTTCGACTAGATTTACTTCTTGAAACGGCTGGTTTAGCTCGCTCAACTTACTACTATCAGTTGAAACAACTAGATGGATTTGACAAAGATAAAGAGCTTAAAGCTGAAATTCAATCAATTTATTATGAGCATAAAGGAAATTACGGCTATCGTCGAATGACTCTTGAATTGAGAAATCGTGGCTTCATGGTAAATCATAAGAAAGTGCAACGTCTGATGAAGGTTCTTGGTTTAAGTGCTCGAATTCGTCGTAAACGTAAGTATTCTTCATATCAAGGAGAGATTGGCAAGAAAGCAGAAAATCTCATTCAACGCCAATTTGAAAGCAACCAAACCAATGGAAAAGTGCTATACAGATGTGACAGAATTTGCCATTCCAGCAAGCAGTCAAAAACTTTACTTATCACCAGTTTTAGATGGCTTTAATAGTGAAATTATCGCCTATAATCTTTCAACTTCACCAAACTTAGAACAAGTGAAAGCTATGTTAAACCAGGCCTTCACAGAGGAGCATTATAAAAATACAATTCTCCATAGTGACCAGGGATGGCAATATCAACATCAGTATTATCATCGATTTTTAGAGGATAAAGGGATCCAACCGTCCATGTCACGTAAGGGTAACAGCCCAGACAACGGCATGATGGAATCTTTCTTTGGCATTTTGAAATCGGAAATGTTTTATGGTTACGAGAAGACGTTTAAATCACTTAATCAATTAGAACGAGCTATTGTAGACTATATTGATTATTACAACAACAAACGCATTAAGGTAAAATTAAAAGGATTTAGCCCTGTGCAATACAGAACTAAATCCTTTGGATAAATTAATTGTCTAACTTTTTGGGGTCAGTACAGTTGTAACTTGTGGGGTGTTATTTTGCGTGCGGCGAATGAATGAAACTTTTAAATACAGAGGTCGAAGTATTCGTATTTGTCTTTCGACAAGTTCCCTTAACCACATAACCCTATTTTTCTAGCCAGAAGAACGATTGCTTTAACATCTCTTTTGCTTGTCCAATGATACACGGTCCATGAGAAATAATAATATTCTTAGGATCCCATTTTTTTATTTTGTGATAACTCCTCAAAGCTTGTTTTTTACCAAATAAGAAACTCATTCTTAAATCTCTTGGTGTTTTACCATTTGGATGGTGATTATCACCTATTTTAAAAAGTAGCTTTTCAAAAAGCGATAATTTCTCAGTCTCTATGTTTTCAATAAGATCCGTTAAAATCAAAGTTGAACTTTCAGTATGGAAAAAAACAACCTCTTTCACGTAAAAACTTCCCTCAAATGTTGTAAAACAAATTTCTTCGTTCCAATTGGCCTTGCTTAATTCCTGACCATAATCCAAACTCATTCCCGATTTTCTGGCACGCTTTTGAACACCACTAGCTAGCCAAACTTTTGCTTCAGGAAATAGTTGATGCCATTCATCTATATAACTATAATGTAAGACATTGGGTGCAATAAGGTGTTTTACCTCACCCAATTTCTTGATTTCAAAAAGTAAATTGTCATTAGGCTTAGTCGGTGAATGCACCCAAGGACCACCATTCTGTAGACGGATAACTGTCATTCTAGTTGAAAAAGGCACTTTGAAGAATTTGAAATCCATCAGTACTTCTTCCCCATCTACAATCCATAGGTTATCTGCTATCTTTTTTAAGGAATTGAGAGGACTATATTTTTTGACTTCCATGAAACTCTGCTTTCTAAATTAATAAAGTATAATCAATCGTTATTCTCCAAAAATGGAACAACCAACTTAATCCACTCTTGAGGTAGGTAGGCTGATAAATAGCCGTGGTTATAGCCCTTTGCTTCATACAAGATAGTGTCGGGGTGCATCTGCTGAAATAATCTAGCTGATTCCTTAACACAGTTCAATTCTTTTTCACCATAAATATAGAGAACCTGCGCCTTACTTTTTGAAATCCTACTCTTCAACTTATAATGCCCCATATAAGTTTTATAGATGGTCACTAATGTTTTGATAGGTGTCCTTGGCATATCCTCCATATAATAATTCTTTATCTCGTCTGGGTAAGCTAATTGGGGATAGAATTTATTCATGAAGCTTAACTGAAGTTTACAAGAGGATTTACTAAACATCAGTTTACCAAATAAAGATACCAACAAGATGCTAAATCTCGCCAACCTTGGTTGAGGAATACAGAGACTTCCATCTATGATGGCCTTCTCAGCTATATCGCTGTCTAAGGACAAAAGTTCCATAGCAATTTGACCTCCAAGTGAAACACCACCTAAAGCAAATACTTTCCCACCACAGTTTTGTCGAACATAATCTAGAATTTCCTGTGCCGAATCTTCCGTTGATATATAATCCTCTTGATACTCTTCTCCGTGTCCATTAAGTGTCGGTAAAATGACATGGTAATTATGAGACAGGATACGAGCTTGCCTTAGGTAACTCCACCAAGAACTGCCCCCACCATGTATCAATAAAACGGAAGGCAAATTTTTATCACCAAATTCATGAAATTTCATATTTGATACCCTCCAAAATGTCTCATATAGACAGTACTATATTTACTTGAAAGTCTATGTTCACCTTTATTATTCTACTATTTACTCTGCTTAGCTCTGTTACAAGTAAGAGAGACAATATCGCAACCTACCTAGTCAAGGCCAAATTCCTTTCTCGCATCAGCTAGAGAAGAGACTTTACCTTGAATAATTTCCTGATGCCCGACTAAAATTTTCTTTTTCAAATCCTCAAAAGCCACTTGATACGTTGCCTCTGGAAAATCACTAGACACATATTTGCTTTGGTTAACCATTATATTTTCCATTTTTCTAAGCGTTCTATTTTGTATATATTTATTGTAACATGAAGAAGAAATATGATTCAGATAAAAATATCAAATGACTTACCATAAAAAGTCCTGTCACCAAGGCTTTTCCTTCTACACATTTTCTAGGCCTCACAAGCAGTGATACCGCTTCAACATGTCGTGCTAGTATACTCCTATATTATAGAACGAAAGAGAATTACACACTCAACTCAAACAACTTATAAAACTCACCTCTCCTATCCATTAAGTCACCAAAAGAACCATCTTCAACAATGACGCCACCTTTCATAAAGAGAATTCTATCGTATTTTTTCAAAATGGTCTCATTCAACTTGTGGGTTACTACAAGTGCCGTCAAATCTTGAATATCCAAGATTGAATTTTCAATTTCAGTAGTTACTTGATTATCCAAAGATGAGGTAGCCTCATCCAATAATAAGATTGGTGTTTTTCGAATTAAGGCACGCGCAATACTAAGTCTTTGTTTTTGTCCGCCAGATAGATTTGAACCATTCTCTCCACATAAAGTTTGTAGACCAGATTCATTTTCTAAAACATAACTTTCTAAACCTGACTGCTGTACAGCTTGCTTTATTTCCTCATCAGTGAAGGATTGATTAAGAGTAATATTTGCTCTTAAAGTATCATCAAAGATATAAACGTCTTGTTGAACAATTGTCATTAAGTTATAAAGGCTCTCTGCTGAAATAGCTTGCAAATCTTTATTGTCAATGGAGATGTGCCCACTTGTTACATCGTAAAAACGCAGTAATAGATTGAGCAAAGTTGATTTCCCACTCCCTGACATTCCTACAATTGCAATTTTTTCCCCTTTTTGAATCTTCAAAGATAAATGATTAAAAATTTTTTCTTCAGTATTAGGGTAAGAAAAGTCTATATTTGAAAAAGAAATAACATCATCGAAATATTCTTTCGTTTCACCAGTCTGAAGTTCGGTTACATCTTTTACCTCAAATGCATCTAGTGTTGCCTGACCTTCACGGAATTTACTCATTCCCATACCAATTTCATTTAGTGGCATTACTACAAAATTGACTAGTTGAACAATAGCTGTCACACTTCCAATTGTGGTATAGCCATTAAATACGAGATACATCCCTCCACCAAAGGCTACCAAAAAAACAATCATCCCTGAAAGCTGTGAAATAACATTAGCTAAAACATCAAATTTCCTTTTTATAAAATTTATTTCATCAAATTTTTCACTTTCATGACTATAATCCTCACAGATAGCATCTTTCACATTAAAAACTTTTTAATAACCAGAAATCCTGATAAAATATCTTTAACCTTAGCTAAATACTTCTGATCTGCAATCATAGCACTATTTTGTAGAGAGGCTGATTTTTGTCCAATAAATCCTGATATCATCATTGGAATAATACTAGCAATGATTACTAATAAGGTCAAAAACCAATTACCTATAAACATAGCTAGGAGTGAAAAAATCATTAAGGAAAGGTTTTTTGAAATATTAAAATACTGATGCAGATAATCTTGCTCAATTTTCTTCATATTTTCGGTTAATACAGAAATAAATTTCCCTGATTTTTTTCTTTAGAAAAGTCTCTATAATCCCTATCTAAAATAGATTGGAACACCTTGTTTTTGTATCTTGACATGATTTGTCTAACAAGTTTATTTTTCAATCGAAGAGATATAAAGTTGAGTCCTGCATAGATGAAAATAACAGTAGCCCCTATTAGTACCGCTTGAGTTAAGGCTTCTTCATTTTGGGACATACCACTATCAATAATACCTTTAATAGAATAAGCAAAAGCAATATTAGTTAAAGGGACCAGTATATTAAATATCATGAAAGCATAAAAAGCCTTCTGATGGTTCTTTATCAATTGTTTCATCCTTAATCTACCTCATAATTCTTGACTTTTATTTAGAAAATGTGACATAAAATATTCTTCTAGATCAATATTCTCTCTCATAAGTTCCTTCATAGAGACCTGCTCAATCATTTCTCCATTTTTGATAACACCAATCTTGTCAGCTATCTGTGAAATTTCCGACAAAATATGGCTTGAGATTAATATTGTAATTCCATATTCCTTAGAAAGTGACAACAAAAGATTTCGAACTTCTTGAATTCCTACAGGATCTAAACCATTGATTGGCTCATCTAAAATCAACAATCTAGGTTTCGTTAAGAAAGCTCGAGCTAAACCAAGCCTTTGTCTCATTCCTAACGAAAACTCTTTTACTTTTTTAGTCGTATTTTTTAATCCGACCATTCTTAAGACTCTTATTACATCTGATTCAGTAATATTTTTCCCCATATACTGAGCGTGAATTACCAAAATTTCTTTTGCAGTGCAATTATCATAAAAAATTGGTGATTCAATAATACTTCCAATCTGACTTAGGATTTCTTCTCTGTGTTCTTGTAGATTTTTCCCAAAAATTTCAATACTACCTGATGTAATTGTTGATAAGGATAACATACATTTCATTAACGTTGTTTTTCCAGCACCATTCGGTCCTAAAAAACCATAGATTTCTCCTTCAGCAATTTGAAGGTTGATACCACTAAAATTTCTTCTTTATCAATTGTTTTAAAAAAACTTCTTTTATTTCAACAATATTTCTCATTTCTATCTCTCTTTCTATATCTAGCTTTAAATGCCAGGATTTTTTTCTTCCGGTGCATAAATACCAACTTATACAGTCTCTTTTTTTTATAGAAATCATCAAGGAATTATCACTTTCCTTCAATTAAACTCAGGTATGCTACTTGATACTAAGATCTTGTCTTGAAATACTAGAGATTGAAAAAAGAAGTAATCATTAAACTTATGAAACTTGCAAATATCAAAAAGAATAGGTTATCAGCAATATTATTAGATAAACTTCCTGGACTGGCATTCGAAAGTAATGCTGCTAAACCAAGTCCAGTAAATATTGTTATAGCTGTCGAATGCTTAATCATACCTAAAACAAATGGTAGTAAGCCTATTAGTACTGTTCCAAACGTTATTCCAGCTAAATTAATCAATTGATTAGCTACTGGAATATAATTTGATTCAGTTAAAATTGCTACTAATTTAATTAATAATTGAATAACTAAATATGCAGAAAAATTGGGCAATACATGCTATTAGAATGACTGAAATAATTTTTTTCCCCATAGTAACTTTATTTTTAGAAATAGGGTAAGAAAAACAACTGAAAAAAATTGTTCTTCGTTTAAATTCATCAATAATAATCCTAGATAATAAATAAGATTCGAAAAATCAAAAAAATGCTGCTTTTTGTAAATAAAGATGAAAACAATGAAGCTGCAATTGCCCAACCTTCCCATTTACCAGTAATTCTAATAACATTAGAATCCTGTCTAGTGAATTCTCCTAGTTTATTGTCAGTACCTAATCCCATAATAATGATTGCTGTAATACCTAATACTATAAATATAGTACACCCAGGATAAAAAAATAATTTAGATTTAGAAACTTTATTTAATTCAATTTTTAATAAGCGACAACATAAATTCTTTCCTCCAAAAATGTAAATAAACTATCCAAACTAATCTCAACAAATATTTAAAAAAATAAAGCTTACTTTTCAGACAACAGCACTATACATACTGTCGGTATGTATACGCTAAAAATTATACACACCTGCGGTATGTATAATAGATTTTTTTAATAACACACTTAATGTATGTTTTTTTAGTTATCAATTATGTAAAATAATTTATTCAATTGATAATACATAAATAGAAATTAGTAATAACAAGAATGTCATGCGACTACTTATTTACTTTTTTTAAGTGATCAAATAAGTTGAAAATCACCTCTATCATTTCATCAGAAATTAACTGTACCCTAGACCTTCAAAAAGTAAGTTTAATGAAATTCATTTTACGCTTTAATTCCACTAATGAAAAAAACGGAAATTTGAAAACCAATCCAAATATTTAGTGTTAAAACAATTAAATCTGCTAGCTCTTCTGGATATTCTGTTTTAATAGATCCATCTTCAACACCTTCGTAAACTTTTTTTCTAATTTCGGATAAAAAATCAGAAAATAAATCTAGATACTGCTCTCCTAACAAACGTGGACTTCTTAGCATGATTGAGGCAGAGTAAACGAGCTTTTTGATGTTCAAAAATTAGAGAAAGAGTCCATCAAAGAATTTTGTATCTTTTCTAATCCAGTGTTTCCTCTCCAATTATAATTTAAAATTTGTTGATTATTTTCGCTAATGATCGTTTGCAGTATATCATATTTAGACTCAAAATGATGATAAATGACACCTTTCGTTAATCCACCTAAGCCATCTATGATATCTTGTATTGACGTATTATCAAATCCTTTTTCTAAAAATAAATTTTTAGAGACCTCTAGTATTTTTTTTCTAGTTTCATGTGAGTTTCTATTTCTTGCCATCTTAGTCCCTTCCTATCATACCGATGGTATGTAATTCTATTCTAGTGGAAGTAACTAATAATGTCAAGTTCTTCATTGGAATATAACAAAAATCTTACAATCAAGGCTTTTTACTATTCCTTTCGTTTCAAGTTTTTTACGCTTTTACAAGCAAAGCTACACACCCAACATGTGCTGAGAGCTTTCTTCTATACTAATAGACGAAAGGGTGTGAAAATGATTTTTAAATGATACTGTGGAACGGAACAGTAGCCCTAGTATTGACTACTGTCGTTTCTATTCATATTGGCTATTCTAGGACTGAGATGAAAAAATCTATAAATGCTCAGAATAAAATTGAACCCGCAAATCTCCCCAAAACAATGGTGAGTCATGTACTTGTATTATTCCGAAAAAATACACCTCTGGTGCAGTGAGACAAATTGGTGTATCTTATAGTGGCTTCGTAGATGAAAGCTATACTCTACTATCACTCTTTGATGATGTAGAACAAATTGAAAAAGATAATAGACTTCAGACAGCTATTGATGTTGTCAGAGAACAGTTTGGTTTTTTTAGCCATACAAAAAAAGGAACCGTCCTAACTGAAGGTTCCAGAAATATTGAACAGCAGTAAACTTATCGGTGGTCATTCCGCGGGTGGATTGGAGGGATTAAAATGAAACAAGAAAAAAATACAGTACAATTTTCAGAAATCCGTAGCAAAGGATGTAATGATATTGAAATGCTTGAAAAGATTTTTTTACATGGAATCGTTGAAACAGCAACTTCAAAAACTTCGTCGAGAAAAACTCAAAACAACTGAAATATCGATACGACTAGTACATGCTAAATCTGAAAACCGATTACCATTGGAATTTACATTTTAGCATTAAGTCAACAAAGCTCATCTGTGATAATCTATACTGAGGTAATCAATCGCTTTAAAGAATGTTACACAGGTGGGGGAATTCAAGGTTTTACGATTCAATTTGATAAAAAAATACCCTTGCCTCTGCATAGAAAAGGATTTGATATGATTGACCGTTCATATTTACCATTTCAATCAGCAAGAGAGTACCAGGATACAAAGATGCAAAAAAATGGATGGGCTTTTTCCTATCTGAACATGCATCAGCACTCTCTGATGATACAAACAAAAGTAACGTACATGTCTGACTTATCACTAGAGAAGAAATTATTACTCCTCAGTCAAGTATACGCCGGGCAGCTACGCACACGCATTCAAGTGATTGAAAAAAACAAGCGTGTTTCCTACACTGGAACAATACCAAGTCTGACCAAAGATTTCATTTTTGATAAAAAAACTACAACAGGTCACATCAATTTGAAATTAAAAGACATTATTAGTATTGAACTTGTCGAGGAGGTGCTCTATGAATCAGCTTGAGTTTCAGCGTAATCACCTACAAATGGACTATTATAGCGAGAGCTACCAAGATTTTTGAACGTGACTTCTACCGCTACTCTAACATGAATATTCCATTGACCTTCCTAACTGATGATATCCTAAAAAAACAATGGCGACTTCACGTAAGAATTACTTTGTCCTCAATAAGGAAAAGTCCAGAGATAACCGCGATCACTTCTTCATATTTGAAGTAAGTACCGTAGATGAGAATCCGCTAATCTATCATTATACATATAAAGAAAAACTACAATATATTTAGCAGAAAAAAATAGGAGCAGTTCAATTGACTGTTCCTATTTTTAATATTCATAAAATCTAAAAGTCTTTATACTCTTTAACAATGGGTCGCCAACCAGAACAGACTATACTGACCAGCGACTACCTTAAATTTAATGTTTCAGATTTATTTTCTTATCTCTAATTTCATAAACTACATCTGCTACATTTTCGAGTAATCGTTTATCGTGGGTGATAAACACGATAGTTCAGTGTACTCCTTCATTAGTATTTCCAAAAGCCTCTAAACTTGGTATGTCAAAGGAAGTTACTGGGTTCATCCATTATTAGGATGTTATATCTACCCATGAGCATTTTAGCAAGCAACAATTTTATAATTTCTCCACCGCTTAAAAACAGATAAACTTTTTCCAATATCGTTCTGTTTGAACCCCATAGATGCTAGCACTGAACGAATTTCTGATATATTGTAGTCACAATCCTTCTGCATAAACTCCATAACATTCTGATTACTGTTGTACTTGTAACCATTCTGTGCAAAAGTAACCTATTTTTTTGCCTTAGGCGAAATAGAAATTCCTTCTTCATGGTTTAAGATCATTTTGGATTAAAGTTGTTTTTCCGATTCCATTACCACCAGTTAACGCCACTTTTTGCTCCTAACGGAATTTGAAAAGATGCATTTTCAAACAGAGCCTTATCCCCAAATACTTTATTAATTTCTGCACCGACTATAGGGTATGGATTATGGAGCTCAATGCTTTACTTTTGCCTGAAACGAATTCTGCGAATGCCTTCCGGAGCTTCTACTTTTCCTAAGGCCGCAATCCTGTGCTCTAGGGTTTTTAGCAGCATTATACATCTTTTTTTCCTTACTTCCTATTGATTTTTTTGATGAGCTAAACGCCCTCCGTCTTCAGTACTTTTTTTCTTTGAAGAACCTTTTTGCCTTCTGTTCTATTTTACGAGCCTGTTTTCGCTTTTCCTCCGCAGCCCTTTCCAATCGGGCACGTTCCGCAATAAATTGTTCGTATTCTGCAGCTTGGCTCTTACGTTCTTCCTCTTTCTGACGAAGATAATCAGAATAGTTTCCCCAATACTCAGTGATTTTGCCATCTTTCAGTTCCCATATTTTATCTACTATTTCATCAAGAAAATAGCGGTCATGGCTAATAACTAACAGTGCACCTGTAAAATATTTTAGCTGTCCTATTAGAAAATCAATTCCTTCACGGTCTAAATGGCTCGTAGGTTCATCCGCTAAAATACCATGAACCTGTGCCGATAAGGCCTGTGCTATTTTAAGCCTTGTTTCTTCACCACCGCTCATAGTCTGTATATTTAATTGCTCAACACCTAGCTTGCCTACAAGTGCAAAATCTTTTTCCTCCTGCAGAGTTACTTCGTCCAACTGGGGAATATAGGCAAGTTCACCCAGACGATTCATTTTACATCCTGGGGGAGTTAATTCTCCTAAAAGTACCCTGAGTAAAGTGCTTTTTCCAGCACCATTTGCTCCTACTAAACCAATACGGTCATAATCATATACTTCTAATTCATTTATATCTAAAACATCGCGTCCTTTGAATTCCACACGAATGTCTTTTGCTTTTAATATTAATTCCATAACATTTCCTCCTGTCTATAATCGCATGCTTTCATTTGCTTGTATGCAGGGAAAACCCTGCGATTTTAGCAGGAAAGAGTTATGAAAAATAAGATACATAAATATTCCTCCAATATTGTTTATTTTAAATCTAATTTTCTAACCTCAGTTATCATTTGGCAAACTATAGCAATGCCAATAATTAAAATACCTGATAGTAAAAACCAATGATTTACACCGATTTTATCAGCAAAGAATCCAGAAAGAATTAACCCAATTGGCATAGCAAGTGACATGATACTTCCGATCAAAGAAAATACACGTCCTAAATATTCAGGCTTAATTTTCTCCTGAAAAAGAGCTGTTTGCACACCGCTATAAAATGGCACCGAAAGCCCCATTATTGCACAGCAAACTACGAATATTACAAATCCATTTGGAGGAAGTATTCCCGAAACAGCTAAACTGGTCCCCATTATAAAAAATGAACTTGTTATTAGTAATACATGCTTTTCGAAGCCCCCTAATCTTCCTAATAATAAGCCTCCTGCTAGCATCCCAAATGCAAAGGAAATTTCCGTAATAGAAATATGCACAGGCGTTCCATTAAAGTGTTCCATGCTTATTAAAGGAAATAGTGCATTGATTGGCATATAAACAAAAGTATATAGTGTTCCTAAGAGTAATAAGGCAAACAATCCTTTGTTTTGTCTCAGAACCACAACTCCTTCTTTCATCTCCCTTATGAAATTTGGTTCTAAACTTTGCACTTGATTACCCATCTTAGGTATACGTACAATTGCTACCGTAATAGATGCAATCACAGCACCCAATACGTCGATGGCAATAATAGCATTTAAATCCCAAACGGAGTATAAGAGTGCTGCAACTGCCGGACTAACAATATAGCTTATAGACTGCAAAGACTGACTATAGCCTGCGCATTTCGTTAGCTGTTCTTCTGGTACTAAAAGTGGTGTAACCGCATTGAGTGCTGGGGTATGAAAAGCTGTTCCAATGCTACGGATAAACAATACTATCATAATCATCCAGACAGGTAGCTCCATACAGAATGCAACAATAGCAAGCACTGCACCAGCTGCTGCGATAATTAAATCGGCACCAATCATTATCTTCTTCCTATCATGACGATCCACTAGCACACCAATGGCAGGTCCCAAAAATCGCATAGGGTAAAAAAACCTACTAATGAAGCCATAGACAAGACCATCGCAGATCCTGTTTTTTTCTGTAAGGTAAAAAAATAATCGCCATTTGCAGGATGGCACTAGTGATTAATGATACTGCTTGCCCTGCCCATATTGCATAAAAATTTTCGTTTCCAATTGTTGTATTTTTTTCCATTTATATTATCTCCTGCATATTATTTTTGCTTGAATTTCTATTTTGAATAGCATTCTAGGCAATAAAAAAATGCAGGCCAAACCCCACAATGTGGCTTTTTGGTCTGCATACATACAATTTGGAAACATTCATATTAAAGACATAGTTAAATAAAGGTATAGTTAAATAACCAATATCCTCACCGTAACTAATGAATGCTCAATATCGTATAAATAAGCACAACAAAAAAAGCCTATCATCGGGTATAGATTCTGCTTTTTTTATTGCCAGCTTATCTTAAACGCATTGAGGCTGTCATAGTTTCGGTTCCTCCTACATCTTTGTTTATATCAATTTATAGTATAACACAACAAGATGATATGTTCAATATAAAAAGTTATGGAATGAGACTCATACTTCCAATTCGATGCCAGATTTAAAGGATATGACGAAGTTTTCTTCATAGACTGTAACGCTCTGGATTATCTTCCTTAGTAGCAAGCGATTAGCTTTCACAAAAATCTTCTGTTTGTAGTTTTAAAAAAATTCATCAGGATTTTCTAACTCAACCTCAAAAATATTTCATTTTACATTCCCTCATTTCATTTATTGATAAATTGAGTTTGCAAAAAAAGAGTGGACAATTTTTGTCTACTCTTAACCTTTAAAAATAGTTTTTTTTAATCGATTTGAAGTTGCCTAAATTATTACTTATTCGGTAAAATGAAGTATTGCTTTCAACAGATTTCCTTCAACTACACTTCACTTGATTCAAACAAGGTGGGTACATTTCTATTCCCACAAACTCCTTGTCAATGGAAACAAACACGTACCCACAGGGTAAATGGAAATAGAAACTGATAATTTCTAGCTATCACTTCTACTCATTCCAAAAATTTTCTCACTCTGATACTTACCCACCATAAAGCAAAAAGCCTTGCAATCAAGGCTTTCATTATCCCTTTCGTTCAAAGGTTTCTAAGCTTTTACGAGCAGAGCGACACACTCCACGTGGTGCGTTTGCGGAAATAAATCAACCGGTTGTACTTTCTTCAATTCATATCCCAATTCTTGGTAGAGTTTGATATCACGCGCCATAGTTGCTGGGTTACATGAGACGTAAGTAATCTTCTCAGGTTGCATGGCGACGCTGGCTTTGATGAAGCTTTCTGTCAAGCCCTTGCGTGGTGGATCCACAATGATGACGTCTGGTTTGATGCCATCCTTGCTCCACTTGGCCATGGCATTTTCAGCTGAGTCAGCCACATAGTGGGCATTTGTAATGCCGTTGCGTTCTGCATTTTTCTTGGCATCTTCGACAGCTGTTTCGATGACTTCAACGCCGTAGACTTCCTTGACCTGTTTGGCGAATGACAAACCGATTGTCCCGATTCCTGAATAGGCATCAATAACAATGCTGTCGCTGTTTAGATCTGAGAAGTCAATAGCTGTTTGATAGAGTTTTTCAGCCATCTCGGTGTTAACCTGATAGAAAGACTGGGCAGAGATCTCATAGTCATTGCCCAACATACTGTCTGTGATAGTGTCTTGGCCATAAAGGGTGCGGAACTCCTTACCAAAGATGGCGTTAGTGTTCTTATCGTTGATGTTTTGGATGATAGAAACAACATTTGGGAAAGCGTCCGTAATCTTAGCAATGACTTGGTCAATGCGGAAAACTTTTGGTCTGGTCGTTACAAAGACCAACATCATCTGACCTGAATAATGACCACGACGAACTACCAAATGACGAATCAAACCTGTCTGCTCCTTCTCATCATAAGGTTTGAGGTCATAGCGACGGAGAAGGTCACGGACAAAGACAATGAGTTTATCAATTTCCTTGTCTTGGATAAGGAAATCTTCAATTGGAATCAAGTCGTGCGAATTCTTGCGGTAGAAACCTGTTTCAAGCTGACCTTTAACACGGCGAACGGGCACCTGCGCCTTATTACGGTAGGCGTAAGGTGTTTCCATACCTAGTGTTTCAGCAACTTCTACGTCCGAGATACCGGCTGTCTTATAGAGGTTGTCCACAACTTGTTTACGCTTGAACTTAAGCTGCTCCTCGTAGGTCATATGGCCAAAATCAGCAATTCCTGAACGTAGATAGGTTGCATCAATGTCCTGATTGCGGTTTGGTGAAAGGGTCACATACTCCTCAACCTTACCAAAGCCGATATTTTTCTTGAGCTTAAGCACTCGCATCTTGATGATTTCGCCTGGAAGGGCATTATCCACGAAAAAGACAAAGCCATCCACCTTGGCAACGCCTGCTCCTTCATGTGTCAAATCGACAATTTCAACTTCTACAATATCGTTTTTTTATTTAACATAATTCAACTTTCTTTTACTCTTTATAGGGGCTTGAAACATATCTTCCAAAAGCCTTTTACTACCCTCCATTATAGCACATATAAATTAAATTTATGGCTGGCCATAAATAATATAGATTTTTCAGAAAAAGTCATACAGTGCTATCATAGGGTCCATGACAAAAAATAAACGACTCAGCAACTTAGCTAGATGTCGTTTCTATATAAAGGAGAATAATCATGCCAGATATTACCATTCATACAATCGAAACTGCACCAGAAGAAGTCAAAGACGTCCTTCAAACAGTTAAAAGATGCCAATGGGGGATACATTCCAAACTTTGATTGGTCTCCTTGCTAATGCGCCAACTGCGCTTGAAACTTACCGTACTGTCGGTGAAATCAACCGTCGCAATTCATTGACACCAACTGAACGTGAGGTTGTACAAATTACAGCTGCTGTTACTAACGGCTGCGCCTTCTGTGTGGCAGGTCACACAGCCTTTTCAATCAAACAAATCCAAATGACACCTCAACTCTTGGAAGCTCTTCGTAACCGTACACCAATCGAAGACGATCCAAAACTTGATACCCTTGCTAAATTTACTATTGCCGTGATTAATACTAAAGGTGCTGTTGGTGACGAAGCCTACAATGACTTCTTGGAAGCTGGCTACACTGCTCAAAATGCCCTTGACGTTATCTTGGGTGTCAGCCTTGCTAGCTTGTGTAACTACGCTAACAATCTCGCACAAACACCGATTAACCCTGAACTTCAAGAATTCGCTTAATTCAAAACCAAAGGATAAACTAGAGGAGGACCTAAGCCTATGTCACATTTTTCAAAAGAATTCCTTACTTGGTTGGATACCAACGCTGACCATATTGACCAAGAGTCTGGACCCATTGCGGACCAGCTTCTTGAAAAAATTGCTGAAAACGACGTCTTTAAAATCGGCGTACCTGCTAAGTTTGATGGCCTAGGTGGTGGTCCTACTCAAGTCGTTGATGTGCTTGATGAATTGGCACAACACTCTTTGACAGCTTCCTTTATTTCTTGGGGGCACCGTACTTTCATCGAGTATATCCTTGCGAGTGACAATGCTTACCCTCGTGAAACATGGTTGAAGAATTGTATACCGGTGAGCGTGCTGGTGGAACTGGCTTGTCAAATGCGGTCAAATTCTTGTCAGATATTGAAGAATTGAATGTTACCATCAGTCAAGAAGGTGATGACTACTATCTTGATGGTCGTTTGCCTTGGGTGACTAACCTACGTTCTGATAAATTCGCTGCTCTCTTTGCTACTGATTTTAAAGACGGTAGCCAACCTTGGATTATCACTATTCCATCTGAAGCTGAGGGTCTTAGCCGTTCTGAAGATTTGGAATTTGTTTCCCTTCAAGGTGCTAACACTGCCTCTCTTACTTTCGATCACGTTAAGTTAGATCCTAATTGGATCCTTTCAAAAGAAGGTACGGACTATATTGCCAAAACACGTCCAAACTTCCTTGGTTTCCAATTTGGTCTTGCCTTTGGTTTGGCCAAACGTTCTCTTGATGAGGTTGAAGCTAGTCTAAACAGTAACCGTAGCGTTCTTCGTGAAGAATTTGAAGCTACACGTGAAAATCTTCTTGCTATCCAAGACCAACTCTTTGCAGGTCTTAATGATGCCGATTATTTCATTGACAAACCACGTGAACTTTTCCAATTGCGTATCGATATCGTCGACGTCGTAGCCAACAGCTTGCTCCTCGAACTTCAGGCTAGTGGTGGTCGTGGCTATTTGAAAGAATCAGAGTCAAGCTTTATCCGTCGTTGGAATGAAGGCGTCTTCCTTCCAATTGTATCTCCGAGTGCGGTGCAGCTTCGTCACATTCTTGCAGCTAGCTAGAAAGGCCGGTGGACCAATGAAGGTATTTTTTAAGAAAATTCCCTTGGCCCTATCTAGTCTAGTTCTTGCCCTCTTTAGTTTATCCAATCAAATAAGCTACTTTGCCCTGATTGCTCAGGGCATTTGGTTTCTGGCCAGTATTGGTTTTATACTTATACTGGGACGCTTAATTCTTGGCTTTGAACAAGTAAGGGAAGATTTGCGAAATCCAGTCATTGCTTCGGCCTTTGCTAGCTTCTTTATGGCTGCCTTTCTCTTTGCCAGCCGCCTCCCACTAGCTCAAACAGGCTTAAGTGTGACTTGGGTTGGACTCCTTGGACTTTATATTGCCTATATTATATTTTTCAGTCTGCGTTTTATGCGCCCACTATCTTTGAACCAAGTCTTTCCAAGCTGGTTCGTGGTCTACGTTGGCCCTGCTATCAGTCTTGTGACAGTACCGGCTAGTGTTCCTACTAGCATCAAGGGACTTATTCTGGGAGTAACGGGATTAGCGACTCTGGCCCTCTTTCCACTTGTTTTATGGAGAATGAGACAGATAGCCATCCCTCACCTATATCAGCCTATACTTGCCATTTTAGCAGCACCTCTGGCCCTTCTCATTACCAGCTCAATCAAGAGTAATCAAAGACCTGCAACTATCATTTTACTTGCCCTACTTTTATTCTCACAAGCATTCTTTTTCTATGCTCTTAATCTCTTTGTAAAACTGGTTAGAAAAGGCTTTATGCCACTTTTTGCAGCTTTTAGCTTTCCCTTGGTCAATAGTGTCAATGCTTTTAAGGCAGCTACCACCAGTCTGGGTTTAGTCAATCCAGCTACCCAATTGATTTATAAGGTAGAGTTCGTCATTATTCTTCTTATCATGACCTATTTGCTCTATCATTTTCTAAAAACTCTTATACAAGGCGCTTATACAAGCTCTTCATACCAAAAAAAGAAGCAGGTTCAGTGTGAACCTGCTTCTTTTCTTATCTAAATCCTAGTTCTTTTAAATTTTTGCCTGATAAGTGTCAAAAATCAATTTCAATTCCCTTGACCGCCATACAAATCATAGCTGTCAATCCAATCACCATCCGAAGGAATGGTTTGCGAATTGATCCCTTTTTGAAACTACCAGCATTTGAAAGCCCCAAAGTCCAACATGTCCGTCATACTCATATTGGTTGAGGTCAGTGAGTAAACCTTCCCCAAAGCCTCAGGCCCTTTGAAGAGGCTAAGTGGATTCTTAAGCTGCTTCATGACAGCCTGCATCACTTGTTGCTGACGCTTGGTACGGCCATAATCTCCCTCGTCATCCTTACGGAAACGGGCATAATTCAGAAGGGTGCGGCCATCCATATCTTGCTTACCAACTTTAATGGTTTGATTTGGCACGTGACCGTTCTTGTCCATCTTCAAATCATCTGGAACTTGAACCGAAGATACTTTTTTACCATCGATGGTCGCAAACTTCGCATTGATTTCTACACCATTTGGGAAGAGGGTATCAACCCCTGTCGCAAAGGTTTCAAAGTCAACCATGGCATAGTACTTGATATCAATATCAAAGTTGCGTTTGAGCGTCTCACGCATGAGCTCTGCCCCTTGATGATTATTTTGCTCACCAATATTGAAAGCCGTATTGAGTTTCAAGTCCTGAGAATAGTCGGTTTCTGAAGCCCCCTTGATATTGACTAAGGTGTCTCGCATAAAGCTAACCATCTTAACCTTACCTTCTTTATTGCCCACATTGACCACCATAATGGAGTCTGTTCTGGCATCGGTAGATTCTTGGCTAACGCGCTGGTCAGAACCTAGAATAAGGATATTGACCCCATCCTTGGTATCCTTACCATTAAAGGTCTCAACTATGGCAGGCTGGTAGGATTTACCATTATTACCCGCGGCAGAAAGGTCTGTTCCCTTGTAAAATTGATAGGCCATGGCTATCACTAGGAACACAACTCCAAGACTCAAGCAACTAAGTACTAGCTTAACAACCTTCTTGAGCCTTCTCTTTTTCTTTGGTCGCTTCTTCTTGGCTACTTGCGACTTGGACCTTGGAGCCGACGTTGCTGAAGGGGACGCTTGTCTTTGAACCTTTTTACGTTTAGGTTGACTTTGAGCAACTTCCTCTCGATAGATGGGAAGCCCTTCCTCTGTCAGCTGATTGGCAGCCTCATAATCACGCTCTTGATAGTAGTCATAACGATTGTCATAAGGCTGACGCCAGGCTGCTTGATAGTCCTCTCTTTGCGCTTGATATCTCCGCTCAGCTTCATAGGCATCTAACTTTCCTTGGAGATAATTGAATTCTGAAGCCTGCTGTCCATTCAGGTGAGCAAGATTTTTTAAAAGATAGCTGTAACGTAACCGTTCATGATGCGTAAACGGCCCATTGTTAGATTTGGTCATAAGATTTCCCTTTAAATTTCATAGACTTGGTAAGCACCCAAGATTTTATATCCAATTCCAACTGCAGTTAGCTCTTCAAGAGCGAACTGAGCCAACTTTTCCTTTGTATAATCACAATCAATAATGAAGAAATACTCGCCAAGTACCGTCTTCAACGGACGGCTTTCAATCTTGGTCAAGTCAATGCCTCGCCAGGCAAAGGTCGATAGGGCCTTGTAAAGTGCCCCTGGCATATTGTCAGGCAGGGTCAAGGCCAGCGTTAATTTGCAATCAATCTGATTGAGCGGAATCTCAGGAACGGTGTTCCCCAACACCCAAAAGCGGGTATAATTCTTTTCAATCTCCTGAATATCCTTAGCCAATATTTGAAGACCGTATTCCTTAGCAGCTGCATGTGGAGCGATTGCTGCATAAGGCTGATCTGGATTATCAGCGACAAAACGAGCCGCAAAGGCTGTACTTGCTGTTGTCTCAATCTTGGCATGTGGAAAATGCTGTTTAATATACTTTTTCCCTTGGGCAATGGCCTGTGGATGTGAAAAGATTTTTTCAATCTTCTCATGATGTTTAGTTGCCATCAACTGCTGCTTGATAGGCTGAACAATCTCTGCCACAGCACGAATATCAGCCTGATGGAAGAGATAGTCTAAACTCTCATGAACAGAGCCCTCAATGGAATTTTCCACCGGAATGATTGCATAATCCACACGTCCCTCTTCATAAGACTTGATAACCTCGGTAATGGTACCTAATGAAACCAATTCTGCCTCAGGAAAAGCCTTTAAGGCTGCATTATGCGTAAACGACCCACTTGGGCCCAAATAACCTACATACATTTGATAAACCTTGCTACTTCTTCTGGCGTTCGGTTATCAACTGTGACAACCAAATCTGCTAAATCTTGATAGAGTGCCATTCGACCGTCGTAAATAGCCTTAAAATCCTCTTTTGAATGATTGAGAAAGAGGGGGCGTTGATTTTTGGTATCCTTTTGAATGCGATCATAGACCACATCGAAAGAAGCATGGAGCCAAACGTTATGCTTACGATTCTTGGCCAAGAGCTGACGATTACGCTCCGTTACAACGACACCACCTCCAGTAGAGATGATGACATCATCTCCCTCTTGGAGAAGTTCTTCCAAAGTCTCAGACTCAATCTGACGAAAGGCTGCCTCACCTTCTTTTGCAAAAAAATCAGCAATGGACATGCCGATTTTCTCCTCGATGACCTGATCCATATCCACGAAACGACCATCTAGGTATGGGGCGACGGAACTCTTACCAACTCCCATAAAGCCCAATAAAACCTTAGCCATTGAGCAATCCTTCCAAGTCACTAAAGAAGCTTGGGTAACTTGTATTGATAGCTTCTGCACGTTGCAAGTCAACCTCACCATCTTGAACCAAGAGAGCAGCAATAGCTGTCATCATACCAATACGGTGGTCACCCAAGGTATTAACCTCTGCCCCATGAAGAGCCGTCTTACCAGTGATAATCATACCATCCTCAGTTGGTACAATATCAGCACCCATAGCATTCAAGGCATCCGCTACCACCTGAATACGGTCAGTCTCTTGACCTTAAGTTCTTCAGCATCACGAATCACAGTCTTACCTTGGGCTTGTGTCGCCAAGAGTGTGATAATTGGAAGTTCATCAATCAAACGTGGAATGATATCGCCACCAATTTCAGTTCCTTTAAGTTCTGAAGTTTCAACCGTAATGGTCGCAGATTTTGCAACCTGGTCAATATCTGAAAGGGTAATCTTACCACCCATATCTTTGATCACATCAATAATACCAGTACGCGTCTCATTGATACCAACATTTTCCAAGACAATCTTAGAGTTAGGTACCACAAGTCCCGCTACCAACCAAAAGGCCGCTGAAGAAATATCCCCTGGAACCACGACTTCTTGAGCAGTAAAGCTTTGGCCACCAGAAATACGAATTTCCTTGCCATCTACTTGAAGCTGACCACCAAACTGCTGAATCATATCTTCCGTATGATTACGTGTTTTTTCCTTTTCAATGATGACAGATTCGCCATCAGCTTGAAGCGCTGCAAAAATAAGAGCAGATTTTACCTGAGCAGAGGCCACAGGCAATTGGTAATGAATAGGTTTAAGGGACTTGCTACCGTGCATTTTCAATGGTGGCAAATCACGGTCTGTTTGACCAGAAACCTCTACACCCATCTGACGCAAGGGAATGGTCACACGGTCCATCGGACGTTTTGAAAGGGAATCATCTCCAAACATTTCCACATCAAAATCTTGACCAGCGAGCACACCTGAAATCAAGCGAATGGATGTTCCAGAGTTACCCATGTCCAATTTGTTTTTAGGAGCCTTGAGACCATCAAAACCAACACCGTGAATGCGAACCACATCACCGTCATCCTCGATAGTCACACCCAGATCACGAAAGACCTGCATGGTTGAGAGGACATCCTCACCTCGTAAAATATCACGAACAGTTGTCACACCTTTGGCAAGACTTCCGAACATAATCGAACGGTGACTGATTGACTTGTCACCAGGGATACACAAGCTGCCATGAAGACCTTGGGCCTTGGTTTCTAGTTTCATAGGTTACTCCTGAAAATTTTATAGTTACTCTCATTATACCATAATTGAAAGCCTAACCATAGACTGAATTGTCAAAATATTCACTCTCTAGTATTAGTATACTTTTCTCTTAGAAAGGCAACTGCCTCTTGAACACGGTTCCGAATTAAGTTAGCAGACTCCTCCAAAAGACGATCTTCCTCAGCCGACAAAGACAAGTGAACAGGAGCAACCACCCCTTGACGTCCTAAAATGACTGGATAGCCAAGATAGGTCTGATAGGCTGCTTGATAGCTTGATACTGCCACTTCTTCTTGAGCATCCGAAAGGATAATGGCCACTAAACGAAGAGTAGCACTGGCAATGCCGTATGAAGTATAGCCCTTACCATAAAAGACCTTGTGGCCACCCTTCATAGAAGCCATAAAAAGATTTTGACGCTCTTCTTCACTGGTCAATGCTGTAATATCTTGACCTTTGACCTTGACTTGACTCCAGGCTGTAAATTGGGAATTCCCATGTTCGCCAAGATTGTAGCCGGATACTGATTTTGATTGACTGATAAATCATCTCCTACCGCTGCCTTCATTCTAGCTGTATCGAGTAGAGTCCCTGTCCCAATCACACGTTCTCTTGGCCAACCTGTGAACTCTTGATAGAGGGCTGATACGGCATCTACAGGGTTTGAGATAACCAAGAGTATGCCTTTAAAATTCAATTTTTTAAGTGCCTGAGAAACCTGATAAACAGCTTCTCGGGTAAATGGAAATTCAGCAAAACGGTCCTCACCGGCATTATGCTGTAACTGAATATTTCCAAGGGATGAAATAATCACATCAGCATCTTCAAGTGCTGCATAATCATTAACCACGATGTTGGCATAGCTAGGCAGATTGGCCATAGCATCTTTAAAATCCTGGGCATCCGCCTCAGCCTTCTTCTCATTGATATCTATAAAGACATAACTATCAGCCAAACCTTGAGCAATAGCTCCATGAGCTACCGCAGCTCCAACATTTCCCATACCAATAATTCCAATTTTACGAGCCATCATTTTCCTCCTTAATATTTGATCTTCATTCTTAGACAATCTCTTTTGAATGCAGAAAAGGGCCTGTCAACTGACACACCCTCTCTGATTAGCTATTCAATTCTTGCAAAGGTTTGAAGATGATACGTTCAATATCATTCAAATAAACAGACAAGCCTTGTTGTGCAGCCAAGTATTCTTTCAAAAGGGCATTAGCTTCCACTTTTTGCCCCAATTCTTGAACAGCTGCTTGTTCTTCTGCTGTTGGCATTGTACCAGCTTGCATTTTAGCATAGAAATCCTCTTGGAAATCAGTGAACTCTTTGAAAAGAGCACTAGCCTCAGCATCAGCTGCAATAGCTTCTTTTTTCTCTACCAAAGTTTTGTACTCAGGAAGGGCACGAATACCACGTTCCAACTCATTTGCTAAATCATAAATATTTGTCATTTTATTCTCCTAGGCGATCACCACATGATAGTCTGTATTGGCTTCAATAACAGTCTTAGCATGTGTACGATCTTTTTCATTTTTAAAAGTAATTTGAAGGATACCATGGATATCCTCACGATTTTCTTCATTAATACGAAGATTAACCAAAGACGTTCCTCGTAACAATTCCATAATGCTAAGGATAACGTCCTCACGGTCAGGCACATCCACGAAAATATCGAAGGCACTTTCCACGCCACCCTTTTTGTGAATTTCCATCTCTTTACGCTTCTTACGACCGTTATCAAAGAACTCCCAAATGGCATTCTCATCCTCAGCCTTAATCAAGTCAGCCACATGGTCCAAACGTTTTTTGAAATCTTCAATACGATCCAAAACAGCAGGCCCATTAGTCATGAGAATGGAAGCCCACATACCCGGTTCACTCTCAGCAATACGGGTCATATCTCGGAATCCCCCAGCCGCAAAGTGATTAGTCATCTCGTGAGCCTGAGCATAATCAGCCGCCTGCTCCATCAGACCTGATGCCAACAGGTGTGGAAAATGACTGATTTGACTGGTTACACGGTCGTGTTCAGCCGCATCGATCTCCACAAAACGTGACTTAAGCCCAGACAAGATGTCCTTAAGCTCTGGGATAGTTGTCTCTCTTGTCAGACTTGTCGGTGTGAAAATATAATAGGCATTTTCAAAAAGCGTCACGTCGGCTGCAATAGCCCCTGATTTATGGGAACCAGCCATAGGGTGAGAACCTACAAACTGAACATTTTTACCTGTTAGGTAACGTTCAGCTGCCTCAACGATATCCAACTTAGTAGACCCTGCGTCCGTGATGATGACATTATCTTTGAGATCCAGGTCAGCCAACTCCTTCAAGTAGGCCACCGTTTGCTTAATTGGCACTGCAAGGACAATAACATCCGCAAGGGGAGCAAATTCTTTGAAATCACTTGTTGCACGGTCAACAATCCCACGCTCAAGTGCAATATTTCGAGAATAGTCAGAGCGATTATATCCAAGAATCTCATAATCAGGGTGGTCCCTTTTAATCCCTAAGGCTAAAGAGCCACCAATCAAGCCCAATCCTGCGATATAAATAGTTTTCTTACTCATTACTACTCCCATCTATTGTCTGATGCTGCTTAAAAGTTTTTCACATAGTCACGGTGACGTGCTACCGCTTCTTTCAATTCTTCCATGTTGTCAGAAGAGAATTTGTCCAAGATTTCATTGGCTACGACTGTAGCGACTACGGATTCCATAACGACACCCGCTGCAGGCAAGGCCGTTGGATCTGAACGCTCGACTGTTGCCTTGTATGGTTCATGTGTTTCGATATCTACTGACATCAATGGCTTGTAAAGGGTTGGGATAGGTTTCATAACCCCACGGACCACAATCGGTTGCCCGTTGGTCATACCACCTTCAAAACCACCAAGGTTGTTAGTGCGACGCGTATAGCCATCCTCTTCATTCCAGAGAATCTCGTCCATTACTTGAGAGCCCTTGAGGTAGCCATCCTTGAAACCAAGACCAAATTCTACACCCTTGAAGGCATTGATGGACACCACTGCTTGAGCAATCTTAGCATCAAGTTTGGTATCCCATTGGACATAAGAACCAAGGCCAACAGGGACGCCGCCAACAACAGTTTCAACGACACCACCGATTGTGTCTCCCTCTTTTTTGATTTGGTCAATGAAATCTTTAATTTCCTGTTCACGTTCTTGGTTAACAACTGAAATCTCTGATTGTTGGGCCAATTCCTTGATTTGAGCTACTGTCAAATTCTCAGGCACATCAATTTCCTTACCACCAAAGACAACGACATGGTTAGCAATTTCAATATCAAGCTCAGCCAAGATACGTTTAGCGACAGCACCTACTGCCACACGCATGGTTGTTTCACGCGCACTAGAACGTTCCAAAGAATTACGCAAATCATCGAAACGGTATTTCATTCCACCAACTAAGTCAGCATGTCCTGGACGTGGGTGAGTGATTTTACGTTTGGTTTTCAAACGGTCCTCAATATCTTCCACAGCCATGATGTCCAACCATTTTTGATGGTCCTTATTGATAACATGAAGGGTGATTGGAGCCCCTGTTGTTTTCCCATGACGCACACCAGAAGTGATTTCAACCTTATCAGACTCAATTTTCATACGGCCACCACGACCATAACCACCTTGGCGGCGTTTCAAATCGCCATTGATATCTTCTGCCGTCAAGGGAAGACCAGCTGGAACACCTTCGATAATTGCTGTTAAACGTGGGCCGTGAGACTCACCTGCTGTTAAATATCTCATTTATTTCTCCAAGTACTCTTTCATTTCAACTAAAGGAATTTGATTGATTGCTGCCTTACCAATCTCAGGAACGATAACTGTCTTAATGCTATTACCACGGGCTTTTTTGTCATGTGTGAGGGCTGTATAAAGCTCCTCAACACGCCATGGCTCATAGTCTACTGGCAAGCCAAACTTAACACACATCTCAGCAATTTGACGTGTGATTCCCTTAGGCATCAGACCTTTTTCCTCAGCAACACGTGAAATCTGAACCATTCCGATAGCCACCGCTTCACCGTGCATGACTTTACCGTAACCAGCTGTTTGTTCAACGGCATGCCCAATCGTATGACCAAAGTTTAGATACATACGGACGCCACCTTCAAACTCGTCTTCAACCACAATTTTACGCTTAACATTACATGAACGATAAATGATAGTTTCTGAGTTTTCTAGGATACTGTGAACTGAACCATCAATGCTTTCAAGCAAGTGCCAAAGCTCAGGGTCATCAATCAAACCGTATTTGACAACCTCACCCATACCTTCAATCAATTCACGTTTACCAAGTGTCTCAAGAACATTAGGATCAATCAAAACCCCATCAGGCTGAGCAAAAGTTCCCACGATATTTAGCAAATGGTGTGTTCACACCTGTCTTACCACCAATAGATGAATCTACTTGGGCAGTTAGACTAGTTGGAACCTGAACGAAGTGAATGCCGCGCATATAGGTTGAAGCGACAAATCCTGCCAAATCACCAACAACGCCACCACCAAGAGCAAGGATACCATCACTACGAGTCATGCCATTCTTAATCAAAAACTCATAAGCCTTATTAACAGTTTTAAGGTTTTTACTTGCTTCACCTTCTAGGAAATCAAAAACGACTACCTCAAAACCTTCGTGCTCCAAGCTAAGCTTAACTTTTTCTGCATATAGAGCTCCCACATGATTGTCTGTGATGAGTGCAATCTTTTGCGGTTCCCAAAGTGACTTCACCCATTGACCGACGGTCTTAAGGGCTCCTTTTTCAATAATAATGTCATAAGGGTTATGTGTTAAATTTACCTCTAGTTTCATAGTCGTCCCCTCCTAGCTATTGTAAATATTTTCTAATTCCTGCCAAATGGCGTCTGTTAGCATGTCCTTGCCTGTCCACAATTTAAAGGCACCTGCTGCTTGATGAAGCAACATGCCAAGTCCATTCACAGCCTCGATTCCCTGTTTTCTAGCCAAGGCCAAGAAAGGTGTTTCAAAAGGCTGATAAATGATATCAGCAACCAAGAGTCCCTTAGGAAATTTTGTGTCTGTAGGAATGGGCAAGGATTCGCCATCCATCCCAACACTCGTCGCATTCACCAATAAATCAGCCTGGCCTAGTTCCTCTTGAAAATACTCAAGATCATTTAAAGCATGAAACTCCAAGTGGCAAGTTGCCTGTTCAAGTAAGGACTTAAAACTTTCTTTTGCCTTATCCAATGACTGAGGGCGAACGTAGACACTGACTTTTTTTGCACCATCAAGAACTGCCTGCGTCACAATAGCTTTAGCGGCACCACCAGCACCCAAAATCATCAGATGAGCGTCTCTAGGGCTAAAGTCCTTTAGACTAGCAAAGAAGCCAAAACCGTCCGTATTATGACCAATCAAATGACCATCACGATTAACAACTGTATTGACGGCACCAATCAGTTGAGCTGCAGGACTAATTTCATCCAAAAAAGGAATGACTGCTTCCTTATATGGCATCGACAAGTTGATACCGAACATGTTGTAACGTCTAATATTTTCAACTGTCTCGGCTAGGTCTGACTCTGGAATCTCCCAGGCCACATAAACACCATTAACTTGTGTCTTTTCGAAGGCCGAATTATGAATGAATGGTGAAATAGAATGCTTGATAGGATTGGCAACAACAGCCGCTAGGCGTGTGTGTCCATCAATCTGCATCCAAAACCTCCCTGATTCTACGCATATCTGCAAGACCAACTTGTCCCGGAGCACTAGCATTATCAAGACTAGCAAAGGTCCATGATGACCCCACCAAATCTCCCGCAAAACGTGACAAACGACCTAGTTTACCCATTGACATAGTTACAAACTCTTGTTCAGGATTATAGGCCTTGAAACCACGTGTGAAGTTCATAAGGTCAAGAACATCCTGCTCATGCTTAGGCATAACCGCCACCTTAACCACTCTCGGCGTTAAGTTTGTCATCTCAGACAAAAGCTCCATAAGGTTTTCAGGGGTCTCCTCAAAGTTATGATAGGACAAAACCAAGTTTGAAAATTCGAGCATTTGGTCAAAGACAGCCTTACGTGTGAAATACTCAAAATCAATATAATCTGGCGAATAGATAGCAGCTACATCCTTAATTAGTGCGATGTATTCCGCATCCGTTAACTCAAGCTTGCCACCCTCACGCGTCGTACGGATGGTAAAGACAATCTCAAAGCCTGCGAATTTCTCGAAAATAGCTGGAGCAACCGTTAAGATACTATCCTTATCTAAAAAATCTGCACGCCATTCTATAATGTCTGCCCCCTCAAAACGAGACAGTTCAAGCTCTTGTGCCTCCTCTAAACTAGTTGGCATAATCGGAACTACAATTTTCATTTATTTACCCTTATTGTGTATACTTTCAAATAATTTGATGTTGGATCATTAGGATTGACGGTAAAATCCGCTGGTAATTGTTGCAGGTTAACGAAGTCCGCTGTAACATCTCCCAAACCCTTACGCAGTTGTTTTTTAAACTGTTGCACGGTCATATTAGCAGCATTGGTACTTGCAATGATTGTCCCATGCTCTGATAAAATATCAAGACTCTGTGCAATTAACTTGTGGTAATCCTTATTTGCTGAGAAAGTGCGTTTCTTATTTCTGGCAAAGCTTGGCGGATCGATGACGATAAGGTCATAAGATAAGCCTTTTTTCTTTGCATATTTGAAATAATCAAAGACATCCATCACGACCAAGCGATGATTGTCCATACTGAAACCATTAGCTTCAAAATGAGCCGTCGATAATTCACGTGAACGCTTAGCCAAATCAACTGATGTCGTTTCAATCGCTCCACCCATAGCCGCAGCAACTGAAAAAGCTGCCGTATAGGAGAACATATTCAAAACTGATTTACCCAAAGCTAGGCCATTAACTAAACCATCACGCACTTCATGCTGATCAAGGAAAATTCCCGTCATTAGCCCATCATTGAGGAAAACTTCATAAGTGACCCCATTTTCTAAAATGGTGAAGGTATCAGCCGCCTCTTGCCCAAAAAGATGGTCTGATTCGAAATCAAGACCCTTGAAGCGGATTTTCTCATAGCCTCCCAAGACCTCAGGAAAGACCGTTTGGAAAGCCTCTACAATAATATCCTTCAAGGAATAAACAAAGGCATTGTACCATGAAAAGAGGGCATAATCCCCATATAAATCAATTGTGAGTCCACCAAAATCGTCACCATCTTGGTTGAAAAGACGAAAAGCTGTCGTCAACTCATTACCATAATAGGATTGACGTTTGGCCTTAGCCTTTTCAAAAAGTCCTTGAAAATAAGTCACTGTCAATTTTTGTTTTTTAGGGGACAGAAACCATCCTATCCCCTTATTTTGACTTGACAAATAGCCCGTTCCTAAAAAATCTTTGGACTGGCTATAAAGGTAAACCAACTGATCATTTTCAGTGATATTTGGAAAATCTTCCGCTAAAAGAAGCTGTTTTCCTTGTTTGATTTTTTTCTCCGCAAAGGGACTTACCGTCAATATACTCATGTTACTATTATACCAAAAAAATGCTATTATTTCTGTTTCGTAACTAGATTTTATCAATTATATGTCAAGGAATATCACACTCAATGGCAGTAAATTTTTGAGAGTCATTATCTTATTTGGTATAATGATTAAGATAATATAGAATCAAAGGAAGTATTACTTTGAAAAAAATTAATGAAGCCTTTTGGAAAGGAGTTTCATCAAGACTTGGATTTATCCTCTTGTTACTCTTCTTTTACTGGCTAAAAACCATATTCGCTTATTACGTCAACATTAATCTTGAGTTGGAAAGCAGATATCAGGTTATGCTTTCGCTGATTAACCCTATTCCACTAGGATTAATGCTTCTAGGTTTAGGACTATACTTTAAGAAACGACGTTTCTTTTATAGCATTACCATTGCTATCTATGTCATCCTCAACCTCTTACTTATTGCTAATGTGATTTACTTTGGAGAGTTTACAGACTTCATCACTGTAAATACCATCCTAGCAAGTTCTAGTTCAGCAGCAGGACTAGGAGACTCCGCCAAGAACCTTCTTGAGCCAAGCTATCTCTTCTACCTGATTGATGTACCTTTCTTCATCTATGCTGGTTTCAGGAAGAAGCTTAAGATGGACAGCAAGCCATTTAACAAACGAGCTAGTTTTGCCGTCACTGCACTCTCAACACTCCTTCTCTCAGTTAACCTCTTCTTAGCGGAAGTTAACCGTGGCGAGTTGTTGACACGTGGTTTCTCAAATAACTATATTGTTCGTGCTATGGGGATTCCCTTCTTCACAGCCTATTCTGGTAACTTAACTTATCAGGCCTCACAGGCTCGTTCATCTGCAACAGCTGAGGATATGAAAAAGGTTGAAGCTTACGTTAAAGAGCACTATGCAGCACCTGATCCTAAGTATTACGGAATTGCTAAAGGAAAAAACGTCATCGTTATTCACTTGGAAAGCTTCCAACAGTTCCTCATTGATTACAAGCTCAAAGTAGACGGTCAAGAATATGAGGTTACACCATTCATCAATTCCATTTACCACTCAAACGAGACGCTAGCCTTTTCAAACTTCTTCCACCAAGTTAAATCAGGGAAAACTTCTGATGCTGAAACCTTGATGGAAACGTCTCTCTTTGGACTAAGCACAGGCTCATACATGGTAAACTATGGTGGTACCAATACAGCCTATGCTGCGCCATCTATCCTAGCTCAAACAGGCGACTATACGTCAGCTGTTTTCCACGGAAACACTGGATCCTTCTGGAATCGTAATAATACCTATAAACAATGGGGTTATAACTACTTCTTTGACTCATCAGCCTTCACTGAAAAAACTGATGAAAACTCCTTCCAGTATGGTCTAAATGACAAGTACATGTTCCCAGATTCCATCAAATATCTGGAACAAATGCAACAACCTTTCTACGTTAAATACCTTACAGTATCTAACCACTACCCATACACTTCACTCTCAGGCGATGAAAAGGAACAAGGTTTCCCACTCGCTGAAACAAAAGACGAAACAGTCAACGGATATTTTGCAACAGCTAACTATCTTGACTCAGCAATCAAAGACTTCTTTGATTACCTTAAGGAAACCGGTCTTTACGATAACTCGATTATTGTCATGTACGGTGACCACTATGGTATCTCTGATACACGAAGCAGCAATCTTGCTGAACTTCTCGGTAAGAACCCTGAAACTTGGTCAAACTATGATAAAGCCATGCTTCAACGTGTTCCTTACATGATTCATATTCCAGGTTATACTGGTGGTGGTATCTCTAACACCTTTGGTGGTGAGGTCGATGCCCTTCCAACTCTCCTTCACATTCTTGGTGTTGACACCAGCTCTTATATCCAGATGGGACAAGACCTCCTATCTCCTGATAACAAGCAAATTGTCGCATTTAGAACCTCAGGTCAATATGTTACTCCTCAATACACTAGCTATTCTGGTCGACTCTATAATACTCAAACAGGGGAAGAAATTACCAACCCTGATGAAACGACTAAAAAGGATAACGAAGCCATTCGTAAGGCAGTAGCCACTCAGCTTTCAATGAGTGACGCTGTTCAAACAGGTGACCTCCTTCGTTTCTATACGCCAAATGGTTTGAAACCTGTTGATTCTAGCAAAATTTCCTACACTAAACAGATGGATCAACTGAAACAGATCAACAAAAAGCTGAAAGATAAATCAACTAGCCTCTACAAGCAAAAAGGCAATAAATCAACAGCTGATCTATTCAAGACCCCATCTTACAAGGAGCTACATCCTGCAGAATCCGAATCAAGCTCTAGCTCAAGTTCGGGTGAATCAGAGCCAAGCAGCTCTTCAACGGAACAACAATAACCCCTAAAGGCAGTCCAATATGGACTGCCTTTTTTAGATTAAAAAAGTTTCAATACCACTTGGCTGCAAAATTGTAACTCTCATCTCACTAGTTACTCTCAAACATATTTCTTGCTAGTTTGCTATAAGCGTGATTAAATAGGATTTGTAAGAAAACTTATAAAGGAGAACCGATATGAATCCAATGGAATTATTTAACCAAGTAAAAGAAATGATCGAAAAGAAAGATTTCGAAGCTGCTAAAAAGTTTGTCGATGAAAACAAAGATGATTTGGGCGAGTACTTCGACCAAGCTAAATCTCTTGTGTCAGGTAACGAAATGGTCAGTGGCGCTTTAGACAAGATTAAAGGTCTATTCTAAGACTAAATCCCCGCAGTCAATAGGATTGCGGGAGCTTTTTATGTCTAGAAGTCCTATTTAGAGACGGTGCCTAGCTTAGTCAAAAGTTCTTTAGAACAAGCAAAAAAAGAGATTCCCTAAGGAACCTCTTTTTATTCTATATGACTATAGAATTATTTTTTCAAGTTGTAGAATGATTTCAAACCACGGTATTCTGCAACTTCACCAAGTTGGTCTTCGATACGAAGCAATTGGTTGTATTTAGCGATACGGTCAGTACGTGACAATGAACCTGTCTTGATTTGACCAGCGTTAGTTGCAACTGCGATATCAGCGATTGTTGAATCTTCAGTTTCACCTGAACGGTGTGATACTACTGCTGTGTATCCAGCTTCTTTCGCCATTTCGATAGCGTCGAAAGTTTCAGTCAAAGTACCGATTTGGTTAACTTTGATAAGGATTGAGTTAGCAGCGTGTTCTGCAATACCTTTTTCAAGGTAAGCTGTGTTAGTTACGAAGAAGTCGTCACCAACCAATTGAACTTTACCACCAAGACGTTCAGTAAGAGCTTTCCAACCGTCCCAGTCGTTTTCGTCCATACCATCTTCGATAGTGATGATTGGGTATTTGTTAACCAATTCTTCAAGGTAGTCGATTTGTTCTGCAGCAGTACGAACAGCAGCGCCTTCACCTTCAAATTTAGTGTAGTCGTAAACTTTACGTTCTGCATCGTAGAATTCAGATGATGCACAGTCAAATCCGATAAATACGTCTTTACCTGGTACATATCCAGCAGCTTCGATAGCTTTGATGATAGTTTCAACACCATCTTCAGTTCCGTCGAAACGAGGTGCGAAACCACCTTCGTCACCTACGGCTGTTTCAAGTCCACGTTCTTTAAGGATTTTCTTAAGTGCGTGGAAGATTTCAGCACCCCAACGAAGAGCTTCTTTGAATGTTGGTGCACCAGCAGGTACGATCATGAATTCTTGGAAAGCGATTGGAGCGTCTGAGTGAGAACCACCGTTGATGATGTTCATCATTGGAGTTGGAAGAACTTTAGTGTTGAATCCGCCAAGGTAGCTGTAAAGTGGAACTTCAAGGTAGTCAGCAGCTGCGCGTGCTACAGCGATAGACACACCAAGAATAGCGTTGGCACCAAGTTTACCTTTGTTTGGAGTACCGTCAAGAGCGATCATTGCGCGGTCAATACCTTGTTGATCACGTACGTCGAATCCGATGATGTGTTCAGCAATAACGTTGTTTACGTTATCAACTGCTTTGAGTACCAAGACCACCGTAACGAGCTTTGTCACCATCACGAAGTTCTACTGCTTCGTGTTCACCAGTTGAAGCTCCTGAAGGAACCATACCGCGACCGAATGCACCAGATTCAGTGTAAACTTCTACTTCAAGTGTTGGGTTACCGCGTGAGTCAAGGACTTCGCGTGCGTAAACATCAGTAATAATTGACATTACAATACTCTCCTTATGAGTTAAAATTTTTTACACCTATATATTACCATAATATCAAGGCTTAAGCAAATTAAAACCAGAATTTTCTAGCGATTTTCTATTTTTTAATATTTTCAATTGTTTTTGAAAATCTCAGAAAACGACCTGAATGAAAAGGAATTCAAAATATTGTATAATACAAGTAGAAAACTAACAGGAGATTCCTATGACTTCACTTGAAAACAAAGTACTCCAATGCGCTAGTGGCGAAAAACGCCTTAACCCCGATGAACTTCGTCAGTATTTTGGAACCTATGCGGAACGTGTAGTCCTAGCTGTTCTATTGGAAAATGCTGAAAAGAAAACTGTAATTGACCATTTTCCGCAGATCTTAAAAGACTTACAAGCCGTTTACCCGAATCTTAGTCTCAAGCTATCGCCAAAATTAGCTGACCAGATACAATTTACCTATATCAAACGGCTCAAGCACTCAACATTTCAGCTACTATCGTGGATGAGGCCAAGGCCCATTCACCATACGGTCTTATTGTACATAGTAATCAAGCAGAGAATCTTGATAAAGTGTTATTTTCAGAGCTCTATCCTGATACCCTCGCTCCTAAAGAAACTGAACCTGTTACTGAAAAAAAGGGATTTTTCGCTAAACTATTTGGAAAATAAAAGCTGACGCAACGTCAGCTTTTTCTTATATCACAATGTTTTACTGAGCTTGATGAGATTCCCAATATTGAGTCCTGTTCGATAGAGATTCTCCTTAGCAGCAGCTAAAACTTGGTCTAAGTCTGATACTTGTCCAATAATGGGAAAGGCAGCTGAAATACCTGCTACTGGAAAATCAGGCAAGTCATCCTTCAGACTACCGCAGATAGCAATGACAGGAATAGCTGATGGTGTCCGCCTAGCCACCCCGACCGGTGCCTTACCAGACAAGGACTGGCTATCCATACGTCCTTCTCCTACTATAACCAAATCAGCAGACATCACACGTTGGTCAAAATCAACACAATCAAGTACAAAGTCAATCCCTGATTTAATTTCTGCACCTGCAAAGGCCACCAGGCCTGCAGCCATACCTCCTCCCGCCCCTGAACCAGCCAGTTTTAAAACTTCTGGAGCAAAGTTAGTGTAGAATTGTGACATATCTTGATCAACTTTTTTAAATTGTGAAGGAGACAAGCCTTTTTGTCCACCAAAAATATAGGTTGCTCCATCTCGGCCACACAGGGGGCTATCTACGTCAGTAATCAGACGAATGGTGACACCAGACAAATCAAGCTTATTTTTAGAGAATACCTTCTTAATGAGACCAAGATTAGCACCTATTGGCTCAAGCTCCTGTCCTTCAGAATCATAAAAACGATAACCCAATCCATATGCCATACCAATACCACCATCATTGGTAGCAGATCCACCTACGCCTATAATAAACTCTCGGATGCCAGATTGAACCAAATGAACAATTAGTTCACCTACGCCTTGTGTCGTTAGAGCTAGAGGATTTCGTTTTTCCTTAGAAATATGCTCTAAGCCACAAATCGCAGCCATTTCAAAAATGGCAGTCTGACCATTACTGGCAAAAGAAACACTTCCATCACTTGTATAGGCATGAGGAATCTTGATACTTTTCTTCTCAAGATTTAGATTTTCAGCAAGAGCATCTAAGGTCCCTTCACCACCATCGCCTATTGGCATAAGGTCAAAATCAGCGTCGGGTAAGGCATTTTCAAAGCCCGATTTGAGAGCTAAGGCGACCTCTTTTGCAGATAAACTTTCCTTAAATGAATCAGGTGCAATCAAAATTCGCATGATGTCCTCCTTCTATTTTTTTCTTTTTAGGTAAGGGATAAAGGCCTGAACTAACTCTTCCGTCATATGTCTAGGACCCCGAACAGTTTTAATACCTAAACTCTTTAGTCTATCACTATCAAAGTCAGTGTCATTAAAAGTGTATAAGGGCTTAATCCGCATCAACTCTTTAATACTCTCCTCTTCACGATAACCTTGATTAGGGATATTTGCCTCTAAAACCTGACAGACGTAACGGATGGCCTTGGTAGGTGCCGTAATATAGATAGCCACAAAATCTCCCTTTTGCATACTAGCTTTCTGTGTCCAAAGAATCTCCTCATTTGCGGAAAACTCATCCCCAATATCGTAGTATTTCAAATTTACCGGGATAATCCAATAATGAGGCTCCGAAGCCTTTCTAAGATGTTTGGGAGCCACTAGGGAACGACTTTCACTAAGAAGCTCAAAAATGGTCTGGTCCGGCAAGGTCTCATCTAAAACAAGACTAACCCAGGTCTTCTTGGACATATGGTAGCTAGGAAAAACGCCATCCATTTTCAAGAGCTTATCCATTTGCGTCGGATTAACCTTGAGGTTAACCACATCATATGTTAATTCTGCCTTTTCTCCATCAAGCCCTAGTTTTTCTCCCTTAAGAGGAAAAAACAAGGCATACCATTTACCATCAACTCTAAAAGATAGATAGCTTGGTTCCTTCTCGAAAGGTTGGTCTGCTTGGTCTGAAAATTCTTGAGCTAAATTTAGCCAGGCGATTAGCTTGTGGAAATGAGAATAATTGATCTTCATAACAAGAATCAGCTACCTGTGACAGAAGTTCTCCATAAGCTTCTCTGACTTGACCAACGTAAGTTCCAGTAGCCTGAGGACTCCTGAAGATATCATAAGGCTCATCAAAATCACTATCGACAACCTGTCCCGTCAGCTTACCTTCTAAATCAATAAACAATCGAGCTTCAAGTTCTTCAGCTATCAGTGTTTTTCTGAACTCATAGCCTTGCTCGGTAGCTGTAAAACCAAAAGGCTCTAGGCTATCAGGTTTTAGGACTTTCTTTTTAAAATAAGCATCCTCAAAAGTCATTGGTTCTCCCTTTTTCTAAAAAAGAGAAGTTGAGACAAACTTATGTCCCAACTCCTTTTTTATTTTGTTGACTGACGTAAGGTAATACCGTGATTAAGAATAACATCTTTTTCTTCAAGCTCTTCCTTATTCATGATTTTAGTCAACATACGCATGCTAACTGCCCCTAAATCATAGAGAGGATGATTAATACTAGAAAGGTTTGGACGTGTGTAGCTTGTAATTGGTGAGTCATTGCTTGTGATGATTTCGAAGTCTTCTGGAACTGATTTACCTGCAGCAAAGAGGCCATTCAAGAGACCCGCAGCCAATTCATCTTCCCCAACATAGGCAGCAGTGGCACCAGAGTTCAAGACACGTTGTGCTAAATCAAAGCCGTCTTTATAGCTATATTTAGCTTCAAAGACAAGTCCTTCATTGTAGCGCAAATTATTCTTTCAAGTCCAGCCTTATAACCAGCTAGACGGAGCTTGCCATTAATATCATCAATTAGTGGTCCTGATACAAAGGCAACCTTTTCATTATTCTTGGCAAGCTGCGTTACAGAATCCTCAACGGCAGCTTTATAGTCGATGTTAACACTCGGTAATTGGTGTTCGAGGTCTACTGTTCCTGCTAGAACAATCGGCGTACGGGTACGAGAAAATTCTGCACGAATTTTTTCCGTCAAGTGGTAACCCATGAAGATGATACCGTCTACTTGTTTGGCAAATAGAGAGTTAATCACGGTAACTTCATGATCGTCATTTTCATCACTAGATGCAAGAACAATATTGTACTTGTACATCGTAGCAATATCATCAATCCCCCTTGCTAAAGTAGCAAAATAACTATTAGCAATATTTGGAATAACAACTCCTACAGTAGTGGTTTTCTTACTCGCCAAGCCACGCGCAACCGCATTTGGACGGTAATCCAAACGATCAATGACCTCAAGCACTTTTTTTCGGGTGTTTTCTTTTACATTTTTATTTCCATTTACCACACGAGACACAGTCGCCATCGAAACACCTGCTTCACGCGCAACGTCGTATATAGTAATTGTTTCATCAGTATTCATAAAAACACTTCCTTTCTCATTTTACGCTCACTTATTCATGCTAATTGTATCAGATTCTGAAAACACTTTCAATTATTTTGACTGATTTTTTACAAAAAAATGAAAGGGATTCCTTCTTTATGGTTACGAGGAAGAAAGCCATTTCAGAAAAAGGCCTCTCATTTCGTGTTTCCAAGACTATCCATCGCTTACAAAACTAGCCTAAAAAAGTCTCAATGAAAGTAAATGATTTAATGAAAAGCCAAAAAACAACTTGCATTTTCCCTATAAAAGTGACAGAATGAGTGTAAGAAATACAAAGGAGTTTTTTCTATGTCTAAACTTGATCGCATTCGTCATTTTTTGAATGAAAATAAAGCAGGGCTAGCTATTGTTTCAGATCCTGTAACTGTCAATTATCTTACTGGTTTTGATTGTGACCCACATGAACGCCAAATGTTCCTCTTCGTCTACGAAAATCGTGAACCTGCCCTCTTTGTTCCTGCTCTTGAGGTTGCACGTGCCTCTGCTGTACTCGACTTCCCAGTCTTTGGTTATGTGGATTCTGAAAATCCATGGCAAAAAATCAAAGCTGGTCTAGCAAGTACAGACAGCTCTATTATTTATGCAGAGTTTGACAATCTCAATGTGACTAAGTTCCAAGGATTGCAAACAGTCTTTGAAGGTCGCTTTGAAAACTTGACACCATTCATTCAAAAAATGCGCGTTATCAAGTCAGCTGATGAAATTCAAAAAATGATTGTTGCCGGTGATTATGCTGATAAAGCTGTTAATATCGGTTTCGACAATATCTCTCTTGACGTTACTGAAACAGACATCATTGCTCAAATCGAATTTGGCATCAAACGCTTGGGCTATGAAATGAGCTTTGAAACTATGGTCTTGACTGGTAACAATGCAGCCAACCCACACGGCATTCCTGGAAGCAACAAAATTGAAAAAGATGCTCTTCTTCTCTTCGACTTGGGCTGTATGGTGAATGGCTATGCTTCAGATATGACGCGAACAGTCGCTGTTGGAAAACCCGATGATTTCAAAAAAGAAATCTACCACTTGACTTTAGAAGCTCAACAGGCTGCCCTAGATATGATTAAACCAGGTGTAACTGCCAGCGAAGTCGATGCTGCAGCACGTAATGTTATTGAAAAAGCTGGTTATGGTGAATACTTCAACCACCGCCTCGGACACGGTATCGGAATGGATGTGCATGAATTCCCTTCAATCATGGAAGGAAATGACTTGGTAATCGAAGAAGGAATGTGCTTCTCTGTTGAACCAGGTATTTACATTCCTGAAAAAGTTGGTGTTCGTATCGAGGACTGTGGTTATGTGACAAAAGATGGCTTTGAAGTCTTCACACACACACCAAAAGAATTGCTCTATTTTGATGTCTAATTAATAAACATGGGTCTTCAATTAAATTGAAGATCTTTTTGTTTGTAGCCAAATCGAAAACACCAAAAAAGCTGACTCATCGAGAGTCAGCTTTTACTATTTTTCCTCATGCTCTTGTCTAAGATAGTCAAGTCCTTCTTCAATCCATCCTGGCATTGCTTCTGCCAAGGGTTTAAAGCCATAGTTCAAACGACTATCAGAGAAACGATGACGATGAGGGATTTTATTTTTTTCTTCCTCAAGGGTTCTCAAAGAAAGACTAGCCTTTTGTGTAAATTCATCAAAATCAACAACTTGAACCAAGACCTCCTGGTCTACCTTGAGGGTATTGTAGATGTTGTCGATATAACCTGTCTTAATCTCCGAGATGTGAATCAAGCCTGTGGTACCATTTTCCAATGAAACAAAGGCACCGTAAGGCTTGATGCCTGTGATAACACCCCTAAGCTTGTCTCCAATTTTCATCTTAGTCTGCTACCTCAACTGTTTCAATCACAACATCCTCAAGTGGCTTATCTTGAGCCCCAACCTCAACATTGGCAATCTCATCAAGCACCTTGTAAGAGTCTTCATCCACCAATTGACCAAAGACTGTGTGGCGACGGTCTAGGTGAGGTGTTCCACCATTTTCAGCATAAGCTTCCGCGATTGGTGCTGGCCAACCACCACGTTCGAGTTCCTTTTTAGCATAAGGAATTTCAGGCGTTTGAACGATGAAGAACTGACTACCATTAGTATCTGGTCCAGCATTGGCCATAGAAAGCGCACCACGGAGGTTATAGAGCTCTTCAGAAAATTCATCCTGGAAGCTACCACCAAAGCTTGACTCACCACCCATTCCAGTACCAGTTGGGTCACCACCTTGAATCATAAAGTCCTTGATAATACGGTGGAAAATCACACCGTCATAGTAGCCACTCTTGGCCAAATTGACAAAGTTAGTAACTGTTAACGGTGCATGGTCAGGGAAAAGCTTGATGACCAAATCACCATGGTTTGTTTTAATTGTTGCGACTGGACCTTCTACTGCATCCAAGTCAAGTTGTGGGAAATGAAGTTCTTTTTCTACCAATCCGAGTTCCTCCAAGGCATTGAAAATGCCATCTTCTTCTACTGTTCCTGTAACGTAATCTGCTTTTTCTTTCAGTTCTGGTGTGGCATTACCCATGGCAACCTTAAGTCCAACATAGTCAAAAATCTCCATATCGTTTGGACCATCCCCAAACATCATAGCATTGACCGGTTTAAGGTTTTCATGCTCCAAGACATGCTCGACACCAGATGCTTTTGAGATACCATTTGCTACGACGTCAGATGAGTGTTCGTGCCAAGGTACCATACGAACATGTGTCGCAAGTTCTTCTGGTAACTCAAGCTCACCATCATTTTCCGCAAAAGTCCACATATGGTAAACATCGTTCGACAAATGGAAGTCTGGCTCCACATCACAAAGACCATAGACTGGTTTCATAGCATCATCAATCAAATCTGAACGCTCTGAGACAACTGGCTTATCCTTACCGGCAAAGCCCCAAGCAATCCCAATCTCCTTGCACCAAGCAACAAAGGCTTCTGTAACTTCACGAGCTAGGGGCTGGTTATAAATTTCTTCCCCTTTTCGATTAATCACATAAGTTCCATTGATGGTTACAAAATAATCGGGCTCTAGGTCTCGAATGTCCTCAACGACACCATAGTAGCCACGTCCTGTGGCAATCCCCGTCAAAATTCCTTTTTCTTTAAGCCCTTTGAAAACAGCCTTAATAGACTCAGGAATGTAGCCTGTCTTTTTGACACGAAGGGTGTCGTCAATGTCGAAGAAAACAATCTTTGTCTTCTTGGCCTTGTATTTTGTTTTAGCATCTACTGGCATCGCTAATCTCCTTTACAGTATCACGACCAGAGTTAGGTATACCTGCTATCCTAACTAAAGACCGTATGGTACTCCCATTATATCATGTCTTAAAGCCAAAAACAAAAAATCATCTAGGACTATAGCAGTCTTAGATGATAGGCGTTTTAACGGTTAACACTCTTGATAATACGTTTGATATCACGTTCTTGTTCACGACGTTTGATAGATTCACGTTTATCATAATCATGTTTCCCTTTGACAATACCAAGCAATACCTTGGCAAAACCGTTTTTTAGGTATACCTTCAAAGGAACCAAGGTCATTCCTGTTCCCTTAAGGTCATTTTGAAGTTTGGTGATTTGCTTCTTCTTGAGCAATAATTTTCTCGTACGGTCTGGATCCTGATTCCAAATATTACCTTGCTCAAAAGGAGCAATATGAACATTGATTAACCAGGCTTCACCATTCTTGATTTGGGCATAGCCATCTTTTAGTTGGATGCGTGCCGCACGAACGGATTTAATCTCCGTCCCTGTTAGCACGATACCTGCTTCAATAGTATCAACGATACTATAATCATGTCTAGCCTTTTTATTCTGAGCAACAACATTGCCTTCACCCTTTGGCATAGCAGTCCCTCCATTCTCATCCTATTTTCGTTTTTTAGCAACGTCCTTGTAGAAAGGTTTGTTCCCTTTCTTCTTACGACGGCCACTCTCACGTCCCTTGTTATCATTATGAGGACGGTTTTGATTCTTACGCTTGTCGGGTTTCTTAGATGACTTACGTTTTTCGTCATAAGAACCTTACGACCATTACCGTCTTGACGGTTACGGTTATCCCCACGTTTACCACGACGTTCGAAGTCTCCATTTTGACGGTCACGACGTGGACCTCTATTGCGGAAGGCTTTTGCCTTTTCTTCACGTTCCTGACGAGCCTTGTGATCTACTTTTTCAGTGACATCATACTCGCTTGGAAGGTATTGGAAGTCAATGTCTCCGGTTTCCTTATCCGCACGTGTTAATTTGACACGGATAGGCTGACCAACTCGGAAAGTCTTACCAGTTTTCTCACCCTGAAGTGTCATGGTACGTTCATTGTAATTGTAAAATTCTGGAAGGGTCGTGATGTGAACCAAACCTTCGATAGTATTTGGCAATTCCACAAACATACCAAATTTAACCACACTTCCGACAATACCATCGAATTCTTGGCCAACAAACTCTTCCATGTATTCCGCTTTTTTCATAGCTTCAACGACACGTTCGGCATCAATGGCACGACGTTCAAGAGTTGAAGATGATGTCGCTAACTCAGGAATAACCTCTTCAAAATGTTCACGCGTCTCTTGAGACATATTGTTAGTGTACTCACGAATCATTCGGTGAACCAAGAGATCTGGGTAACGACGGATTGGACTAGTAAAGTGGGTATAGTACTGAGCCGCAAGTCCGTAGTGTCCATGATTGTGTTCTGAATAGCGGGCTTGTTGCATTGAACGAAGCAGCATCATGTTCATGACCTCTGCTCCAGGTTTCCCCTGAACTTTGGCCATAAACTCTTGCAAGTCTAGCTGATCCATCTTATTGGCAGTCCCTTTGATTTGAACACCAAAAGATAGAGGCATAATCCATGAAACGTTGCAATTTCTCAGCCTTTGGCTCTTCGTGAATACGGTAAATAAATGGCAACTTAGCCTTAGCAAAGTGCTCTGCCACACATTCATTGGCAGCCAACATGAAGGATTCAATCATTCGCTCGGCTGTTCCACGTTCACGCACCACGATATCCACTGGCATCCCCTTCTCATTGACCAAGATACGAGCTTCAGATGTATCAAAGTTAAGGGCACCACGACGCTCACGCATGTCTTCTAAAATCTTATGCAATTCTGCCATAGCTGATACAGAATCCATGATTGGCTTAAACTGCTCAATCTTTTCTGGATTTCCAGCCAACATCTCATTGACATCACTGTAGGTCATACGGAAAGTTGTATTAATCACAGATTGGCAAATCTTATGATTAACCACCTTACCTTTTGCAGTAATCTCCATAATGGCTGACTGCGTCAAGCGATCAACATTGGGATTAAGTGAACAAATACCATTCGAAAGACGCTCAGGCAACATTGGCACCACGCGGTCTGTCACATAAACAGAAGTCCCACGTGCTACAGCCTCACGGTTAAGTGCAGATCCTTCAGTAACATAGTAGGAAACATCGGCAATATGAACCCCAAGCTCAAAGTTACCATTTGGCAAACGTTTGATATGGACCGCATCGTCCAAGTCCTTAGCATCGGCTCCGTCAATAGTAAAGGTTACCTCTTGACGAAGGTCAACACGACCAACGAGGTCTTCCTGACTTGGCGCATCTGGGACAGCTTCTGCTTCCGCCATGACATCCTCTGGGAACTCTGAAACAATATCCATTGATTCCAAAACTTCCAAGACATCAATACCGGCATCCCCCTGATGACCAATAATGTCACGAACACTTCCTACGAAATAATCATAGTGACGGTTAGGGTATTTTTCAATATCAACCTTGATAATTTCAGTACCATCTAGGGCAACTGGTTCTTTCTTGATATAAATTGGCTGCTGAATTTTTTGGTTTTTAGACTTAATGTAACCCGCATAAGGTTCTTTCTCGTCGCTAAGAATAAATTTCCCTACAACAGTCTTAAGCGAACGTTCTACAATTTCAACAACTCGTGCTTCCGCTGCAGTCCCACGCAAACGATCCGCTGGCTTCTTGATGACAACAGCAACAGTATCACCGTCAATGGCATGGCCAACATCATTACGACCGATGAACATATCATCTTCACTGTCATCGACATGCAAAAAACCAAAGCCATTCTTATTGGCACGGAAGACACCTTCAACAGTCACCTGATTAGGATTTTCTTTCTTAGGACGCAAGGATACAGAGCCATCTCGGTTAAAACGCAACTGCCCCTTACTTTCCATGGCTGATATGGCCTTGATGAGCTGAGGGAACTTTTCTCCCCCAGCATGATTAAGAGCCTGGGCAATGTCGTTTACACTGGATTTCCCATGCTCCTTCAAATAATTTATAATAGTTTCTTTCATGATTTCCTTTTCTTTTATTTATTGACTATAACGCAAAAAATGAGCCAACCTCAGTCAGCTCATTACTTACTTGAGAGAATGGAAAGGACGATTGCATCTACAATCCATAGAAAAACCATGATTCCTGTAAAGCGTTGCATAAAGGCTTCAAAACCACGTGGTTTACTACGTTCAAATAGTGCTTCTGACCCACCACCATCAAAGACATTGCTACTTGGATTTTTTTGTGGCTGCATAAATACCGCAATCACAATAATAGCTGACATCACCAAGAGCAGCGTTAATAATAAGTCGTACATAGTTATTCCTCCGAAAAAGTCCTTTTTATTCTACCATAGAACCCTTTAAGATTCAACATGTAAGGTTACTTTTCTATCCTTAGGGCAGAATTTGGGTACCTGAATTTTCTCAGGATGATTCTGTTTATTTTTACTTGTGAGATAGTTGATGCTCCCACATTCACTACACTTTAAATTGATTTTAACTCTCACCTATATTCTTGACTCCTAGCAATTTTCTAAAGATGATTAAGGACCAGACAAAATTTCCAAAGACAATCATTGCAGTCACAAAGAAGACCCAGCGATAACCTAGACCTGTCGCAACTGCTGACCCAACAAAGGGACCTAAAACCTGTCCAATATATGAAAAGCTTTGATTAAAGCTAAATATTCTTGAGATTCCTTCCTTGGGTGTCATCTTGGTCAATAAAGAATTGACACTAGGCATAAGAGCACCTACACCGAAGCCATAGGCAAAGCGTAAGATACCCAGTTGCAAGGCTGAACCGGCAAAACCACAGAGGAAATACAAGAGAAAGCTATAAAATAGCCCCATTAAAAGCAAGCGATGATTCCCAATACGGTCTCCCAATTTTCCCAGATAAGGGGTACTTAAGAGACTAGAAAAGCCCATAGCAGAAACAATTAACCCTGAGTAAAAAAGGATATTTTCCCTCTGACCTAAATAACGAATGTAAAGGGCCAACATAGGTGCAATCGATTGGGCAGAAATCTGAATAATCATACTGGTCACAAAAAGGCCAATCAACATAGATTTGCTGGGAATTCTTGCAAAAACCTGAGAAAGGGTCATCATCTCTCCCTTTTCGACAGGCTGGAAATCCTCTCGCAAGCCAAAAATAGTTAAGAGGCAGCAGATAAATAGAATGAGTCCAACCAATAAAAAGGTACCCCTCATACCAAACGCCTCAGATAAGGTACCACCTAACAAAGGGCCAATCAGAACACCTGCCGTTAGACCCGTAGACAAGGTCCCCAAGGCATAGCCAGAACGATTCTGAGGAACCTGACTAGCAATTAAAGCTGTGGCATTTGGGACATAGCCTGCAAACAAACCATTCAGCGTTCTTAAGAAAAGCAGCCAGAAAACATTTGGGACTAAGGCAAGCCCTCCCATTGTAAAAGTCATCACCATGCTGGCCCTAATCATCATAGGCTTTCGACCATAACGGTCAGCCAGGCGTCCCCAAATAGGAGAAACCAAGGCAGAGGCTAAGGCAGAGATGGCAACAGACAAGCCAGCATACCATTCGACCATGTCTCCTTTAACACCCAAGTTCCTCAATGTATAGGGCCATGAAAAGGCATAACAATGGAGAAACTAGCTCCAGTAAAAAGGTTCCTATCCATGCAATTTTTAAGGTTACGTTGCCAATCAGTACTTTTTAAGTTCTTTTTGGCGCAAATAATCATCTTCTTTCTAAAATTCACTATCCATTATATCACAATGGCTAGCTATGAGGAGCTCGTTAAATCATTTATTGCACTCTTAACCTTCTCCTTCAAATCATCGAGACTACCGTTATTATCAAGAACCAAGCTGGCATAAGGCATTTTCTCAGCTAAAGACATCTGGCTATCAATACGCAGCTTAGCTTCCTCAACACTTAAGTGATTACGTTTCATCAAGCGTTGGCACTGGATCTCCGGTAACACTGCCACCAACCAAATCTGATCAAACCAGTCCTGATACCCATTCTCAATAAGCAAGGGAATATCCATGAAAAAAACATCTTCTTTCTTAGCTAAATAATCCTTTTGCGCTGCTAGTTCCTCTCGAATAATCGTCCCTTGAATCTCAGCAGACCGCTGTCTCATCTCCTCATTGGAAAAGATCAGTTGCCCTAGTTTAGGACGGTTCAATTCCCCATTAGAAAGAAGAATTTCCTCTCCCAACCAATCGAGTAAGGCACGGTACAAACGGCCCCCTTGAGCCTGCATGTCGTGTACAAGCTGATCAGCGTCAATGACCTTGTAACCTGCCTCTTTAATCATTTCAACAACAGTAGATTTTCCTGAAGCAATACCACCTGTTAACCCAATAATCATCGTTTCTGACAATGAGGACACAAATGTGTTCCTCTCCCTCCTAACTTGATTTTCTCAATTGTGCTTGCGCAGCGTGGACAAGGCTGTCCCGTCTTTCCGTAAACCTGCAAATAGTTCTGCATGGTCCCATCCTCACCAAGGGCATTACGATAAGTCCTTATAGTTGAGCCACCTTTCAATTCCTAGCTGTAAAATAACAATCGTTTGATCATGGACTCGCTTCATGGCTGCCTTGCTGAGTTTCTTTGCTGGCGTCTCAGGATGAACCTTGGCTGCCCAAAGCACCTCATCAACATAGATATTGCCTAGACCAGCCACCAATTTCTGCTCCAAAAGGAGACTTTTAATGGGCTTTGCAGAGGTCATCAAGGCTCTCTCAAACGGGGCGTATTTAAAAGCCTTCTTAGTAGGCTCAGGACCAAGCTTTTTCTTTGTAAAATAAGCCTCCTCTTGATTTTTAGCCAATAAATCAAAGGTCCCAAACTTGCGGACGTCCTGATAAACAAGAGTCGAGCCATCATCTAAGATAAAGAAAAGATGGAAATGCTTATTAGCAGGGACCTGATCCGTAAACAAGAGGTATTTCCCTTCCATGCGCAAGTGGGAAATCATAATCAACTGTCCAAAATCAAAAATCAAGTACTTGCCTCTACGTCGCATGGCTTGAATAGTTTGGCCAGGTAAGTCATTCAAAAAACTATCGTAGGAGGTCTTAATCATTTTCGGGACCTTAACTTCAACAGACGAAATGGTCCGACTTACTACCAATCTTTCTAACCCTCGTCTAACAGTTTCTACCTCAGGTAACTCAGGCATCTGCTCCTCCTTCTAACAAGAAAGCCGAGCAAATGCCCAGCTTTTTAATATTCTTTTTCGTTGTATCCGAAATCGGCAAGATCTAATTTCTTATCACGCCAATTTTTCTTAACCTTAACCCAGGTTTCAAGGAAGACCTTGTCCCCTAGCATAACTTCAATATCTTTACGGGCAAGGGTACCAATTTTCTTGAGCATGGAACCTTGTTTACCAATGACAATGCCTTTTTGGCTGTCACGCTCAACCATGATCGTCGCACGAATATGAATCTTATCCGTGTCTTCATCACGCTTCATCTCATCAATGACAACAGCAACAGAGTGTGGAATTTCTTCACGTGTCAACTGAAGGACTTTTTCACGAATCATCTCCGATACCAAGAAACGCTCTGGGTGGTCGGTGATTTGGTCCGCTGGGAAATATTGGAACCCTTCCTCAAGGTTATCACTCAAGACATCCACAAGATGAGAAACATTGTTTCCTTGGAGGGCAGATATCGGAATAATCTCCTTGAAATCCATTTGTGTACGGAAATCCTCAATCTGCTCTAGGAGCTGATCTGGATGAACCTTGTCAATCTTATTGATTACCAAGATAACTGGAACCTTAGCTTGTTTAAGACGTTCGATAATCATATTATCACCCTTACCACGAGGCTCATCAGCTGGTACCATAAAGAGGACGGTATCCACTTCACGAAGGGTTGAATAAGCAGATTCCACCATGAAATCTCCAAGAGCCGTCTTAGGCTTGTGAATCCCTGGTGTATCGATAAAGACAATCTGTTCCTTATCAGTTGTGTAAATCCCCATAATTTTATTACGGGTTGTTTGAGCCTTATCACTCATGATAGCAATTTTTTGCCCCATAACATGGTTCAAAAACGTTGATTTTCCTACATTAGGACGGCCAATAATAGCCACAAATCCTGATTTAAATGTCATATAACTTCTTTCCTATTTCCTTTTAATTGAAAATTAAGTGCCAAATTTTAGGTATAAAAACAATCATACCTGTAATGAGTGCATAACAAGAAACCACTAAAACAGCCCCTGCAGCCATATCCTTGGCATTTTTGGCTAGCATCGAAAAGTGATATTTACTGGCCAAATCGACAACATTTTCAATGGCAGAATTAACAATCTCTAGGGCAATTACGAGAAAAACTGCCATCAAAAGAAAGAGCCATTCTGTCGCAGACACACGAAAAATCAAGCCAGCCAATACCACCAAGATAGCTGAAACCAAATGCTTGCGCATGTTGCGTTCTTCTTTAAAAGCTGTGATAATCCCTGTTAGAGCAAACTCAAAACTAGCTGTAAATTCTCTGTTTTTCCACTTTTTTTGTGGGTTATTGTCGCGTAAGTCCATAAGCAGTCAAAATTTCTTCCTGTAATCCAAACATTTCCGCTTCTTCTTCTGGGGTGTAATGGTCGTAGCCATTGATGTGAAGAAAACCGTGAACAGCCAAGAAGCCCATCTCACGCTCGAAACTATGACCATAATCCTCAGCTTGCTCGTGAGCCTTATCAACAGAAATAAAGAGTTCACCGATATAACTATCAAACTCTCCCATCATTTCAGCTAATTCAGGATTTTCAGCCAACTCTTCCTCATCAAAGCTAATGTCTAATTCAGGCTTATACTCCAAACTAATAACATCCGTTGGACGGTCCGTATCACGATATTCCAGGTTTAGCTCGTGGCTACGTTCATTGGTTACAAATGTAACCGCCATTTCCTTGTCTTCCTTGCCGAGTCTTTGTGCTGCAAAATCTAGCAACTCCAAGGTTTGTTCTTTTAATTTCTCAGAGACTTGTCCAGTCTCATCAATCATTTCAATATACATAAGATACTTTAGGAACGGCTATGATCACTTCAAGCATAGAACCGCTCGCTTCCTTTCACTAACTCATTAGCTTTTTTATACAAATACTCAAATACATAGAATACTAGTCCAGAGTATTTTTGGTCTAATATTAATCACCTCATTATACCATAAGGACACAGAAAAAGCAGACTTAAGGCTAATTGTCTGCTTTTTGTAGGACCTCTCTGGGAATCGCTTACTTATCTAAATTATCCTTAAGACGTTGAATATGAATGGTTAAAAAGACTTGTTCGTCTAAACTTAGCTCAAAGACATAACTTGTCTTGATATAGGTAGCAATCTTTTGGGTACAGATAAAGGACTCCCGATAATTTATCTTAACTTGTTCGTAAAGGAAAGCATCATTCTTGCCACCACTAACTCCGCTCACAATACGTTGTGCTAGGTATTGGAGATGGGTCATAAAACGGTTATACGAGAAACTATCCTCCTCCAAATCATAACCAAAATGAAGACGGACAATGTCACTAATCCCAACCACAATTTGAGTCATCTGTCGATCTTTTTCATGGAGACCCGCATCTTTTTGTGCATTGACAAAATGTAGGCGACAGAGGCAGCCTCATCATCTGCCAACTGGACTTCTAAATCCTTGGCAATCAAACGAAGGGCTTGTTTCCCAATTTCATACTCCCGAGGATAAAATTTTCGAACCTCCCAAGCCAAGGGATTCTGCAAAGAAACACCTTCTCTACTTCTTTCAATAGCGTAATGTAGGTGGTCAGCAAGGGCGATGAAAAAAGAGGGATCAAACTTGGTTTGCAAGACAGCCTCAGCAAAAGTAAGGATATTCAAAAAGACCTGCATTTCACCATCAGGTAAATTGACATAAACACGAGACCATTCCTCTACTGCCTCTGTATTTTCCAAAACAAAAGTCTTTTCAATCTTTTCCTTATCAACAAGGTCTCCGACCTTCTTTTGAAAGCCTAGTCCCTTACCCATGACAATGTATTCCACATTATTATCCAAAGCTTGGACAACATTGTTGTTTAAAATCTTTTCAATCTGCATCATGATCCCTCATTAAAAAAGCGCTTACTTTATTTTACCAAATTTTTAATGAGAAACCTACTTACTACAAACTAAAAGTGCTGGCCTGACCAACACTTTTTACTTATAGTTCTGTTCGATTTTCGATAGCTCTTAGCAAGGTCACTTCATCAGCATACTCAATGTCAGAACCGACTGCCAAACCACGCGCTAAACGAGTCACTTTGATTCCTGCAGGTTTAAGGACACGCGAAATATACATAGACGTCGCCTCACCATCTGCTGTTGCATTAGTGGCAATAATAATCTCGTCAACCTCGCTGTCCATAAGGCGGGTAATCAAACTTTTCAGGTTAATATCGTCTGGTCAACACCATTCATAGGGGAGATAAGCCCTTGAAGCACATGGTAGAGACCACGGTATTCCTGAATCTTTTCCATAGCTGAAACATCTTTGGAATCTTCAACAACCAAAATCTTAGTACGATCTCTGGTTTCATCGGTACAAATATTACATGGATCATCATCTGTCAAACGACCACAGACCGAACAATAAGTCAATTCACGTTTTGCTGCCAAGAGGTTTTTTGCGAAATCGTTGACATCTTCATCAGACATGCTAATGGTATAAAAAGCTAAGCGGGTCGCTGTTTTAGCCCCGATTCCAGGGAGTTTTGAAAAACTATCAATCAGCTTCGCAATTGGAGTAGGATAAAGCATGAAGGCCTCCTGTTCTTTATATTTTTTTATTCATCTCTTATCTTTTGTCACTGTCATGGATATGTCTTTACCCAAGAACAAATACTCAAACACTATATCACAGAAAAATCCCTCGTGCAAGGCACAAGAGATTTTCATATTTAGTGAGTATTTTGATAAAGTTCCATGATAGCTTTGACCGCATTTTGATGAGCCTTACTCTTCCAGTCTAGAGCATGTGGATACATAATCCCAACTGCCAACTTAGTACCATCTTTGGCAGTCGCATAGGCCACGGCATTAAGGTTAACCGTTGTTACAGAGTTACCGGAACCATCCGTTGCATAAGTTTCGGCTGTCCCTGTTTTACCACTAATTGGAATGATAGAACTTGCCATAGCTTTACCAGTCGCAAGGCTAGAACCGGAATTAACGACATCATTAAAGCCTTGTTGGATAATCCCCATCTGCTCAGAATCAAGAGGTAAGGTATTTAATACACGTGTATCTACCGTTGAAGCTAGAGTTCCTAAGCTACCATTAGTACCAGCATCATAGATACCTCCCACAATATGAGGTGCTACACGTTTACCACCATTTGCAATTGAAGCAACATACTGAGCCAATTGAATAGTTGTATAAGAGTCGTACTGACCAAAAGCTTCTGTCAAGACGTTGGCTACATTGTAATTCTTAGAAATGTAACCTTCTGATTCTCCAGGTAAATCAAGTCCTGTAGACACCCCCATACCAAAATCAGCATAGGTATCACGAAGCGTCGTCATGGCCTTATCCATATTGTCAGTCGACAAGGCCATACCTGGAACATACTGTTGACCAAGTAGTTTGATAGCAATCTGTACCATATAGGTATTTGATGAGTATTCTAGAGCCTGTGTCGCGGTAATAGCACGGCTACCTTGGTCTGTAAACCAAGATGTGATAGGGGCTGAACCGGCAATGTTGATGGGTTGGTCAGTCAAGACTTGGTTCCCATAGATAGCACCTGAACGCCAACCAGCAGTTAAGGTTGCTCCCTTAACAACAGATCCTGGAATGAAGACATCAGTGATTGTTCCTAAAGCATTGGCCTTAAAATCTTGTGCACCTTGTTCATGTTTTTGCCCTGCCATGGCAAGCACAGCACCAGTGTCAGCATTCATAACCACTGCATACATTCCTTCAGAATAGGTAGCTTTATTTTCTGAAATCTCTGAAGAAAGCTGTTGACCTAGGATGTCTTCAACTCCCTTTTGGAAATCAAGGTCGATGGTCAACTGCAGATTGTTCCCCTTGCTGCCCTTTTGAGTGGTTTTATCACTAGCAACTTTGCCTTCCTTGTCTACTGTAATCTCACGAACAGTATGTTTTCCTTGTAGTTTCTCTTCATATTCTTTTTCTAGATAGGACGTTCCTACACGGTCATTAAGTGCATACCCTTTTTTGAGGTATTCCTTGGCATCTTCTTGTGGCAAACCTGCTTCCGAACTTGAGACTTTCCCGATGAGAGGTGACAAGGCTGAATCAACCGTATGACGTTCCCAATCCTTAGCAACCGTAATACCATTGAGTTCCTTCTGTTTAGCTGCTACAATCGCAATTTGTTCAGGCGTCAAGTCCCCTGTTTTCAATGTGACTGTTGAGAAATTAGAAACAGCATTCATCTGTGAGTAAATGTAGACAATCTTAAGTTCATCCTCAGAGTAATCCACTGCTTCATCAGGAACTGCATCAACAGCATTGTTATAAATAGTAGCTTCAGCTAATTTATTACCAAACTTATCTGTTTTCTTGTCGTTTGGAAGATCATTAACAACTCGCTTATAAGTGGCAGAATCCGCTAGATAGAAATCCCGTTTTTGACGTGCTGTTACCTTCGTTTCTGTCAGAGTCACCATGGTCGCCAACTTTTCAGCGACCTTCTTCATCGTATCTGATGACACCAAATTGCTACGTGTGAAGGTGATAACATCCTTACTCTGGTTGGTCGTGAGGGCAACCCCTTTAGCATCAAAGATTTGCCCACGTTCGCTTGCAATCCTAACTGTATACTTAGAATTATCATCTAATTTCTTCGTATAAAACGATTTGTTATAAACCTGCATATAGGTCAAACGTGCAAAAAGCAACAAAAAAAGGACAAAGACTACACCAAAAAGCAAGTAAACACGACGGGAGATGTTTACTGGCTTTCTAGGTTTATTCGCTCGTTTTTCTTTTCGTTTTTGGCGCCGTTTTTCCCATTTTTGACTGAGTTTTTTCGAAAATGATGTCACTTTTTTTCCTCTATGTTCTCATAAAAATTCTCTTTTATTTTATCACAAATAAGCTTTAGCAAACTTAAAAAAATGTCGAAATCTAAAAAAACTTGCCTCAATATGAGACATGTTTTTTAGATTATAATGACAACTTTTTCATCCAGCTAGGAATGGCTTTACTGATATGAGTCGGTAAAACCACATAGGCATTTTTAGCCAGATCATCTGCGATAGCTGAGTGAAGCCAGACAGCAACTGTAACTACTTTATAAGAGTCAATTGAAGCGAATTGGGCCAGAAAACCAGTAATCATACCAGCCAGGGTATCTCCCATGCCTCCTGTGGCTTGATAGGGTCCACCAACTTCTAAATGAGCTACTGTTTCACCTTGATAGACAGCCGTCTTATGGCTCTTGGCAACTAGGATTGTCCCAGCTTGGAACTCTCCCAAGGCTTTCTGAGTGTTAGAGACTGTCTGCTCTGGAATCCTTAAACCAGACAAGCGTTCCCATTCTTTTTGATGCGGGGTGAGAGAAAGGTGACAATCTGGTAAGTCCTTCTTAGTCTTCTTAGCCAAAAGATTAAGAGCTGAACCATCAACAACCAAGTTCTGATCTGCCCTAATATTTGCTAGCACCAAGTCCATAGCTTGACTAGCTACACCATCCTCACCTAGGCCAGAACCGATTAATACCACATCAGCTGCCCTAAGATTATCAAGAAATCTTTCAGTCTCCCTAAGGTCAAAAGCCATGGCTTCAGGGAGATGGGCATGAAGGGCTGTGATATTGTCACGATCCGTAGCCACTGTGACCAGGCCTGCCCCACTATTGACACAAGCTATGGCAGCCATAATGATGGCACCACCATAAGGGTAAAGCCCACCAACTAAAAGCACTCGACCGTAAGAACCCTTATGGGACTCTCTCAAGCGAGGTTTTATCACTTGCCTAGCTAAATCGTCATCAACTTTCATAAACTATCCTTTCGCACTACGAAGAGCAGCTTGATAGGTCTGTTCCATAAGCATGGTAATGGTCATAGGGCCTACACCACCTGGAACAGGCGTGATCATGCCAACCTTATCTTTCACTTGATCAAAATCAACGTCACCACAAAGTTTGCCTTCTTCATCACGGTTGATTCCCACATCAATGACAACGGCACCCTCTTTGACATAGTCTTCTGTTACAAATTTTGCACGTCCAATAGCTACAATCAAGACATCTGCCTTGCTACAAACCTTAGCCAAATGCGGTGTTCGTGAGTGGGTCAAGGTAACTGTAGCATTTTTTTCCAAAAGAAGCTGAGCCATAGGTTTACCAACAATGTTACTACGTCCAATAATAACTGCTGTCTTACCTTCTAATTCAACATTGTACTCACGAAGGATTTCCATAATCCCAGCTGGTGTACAAGGCACCATTTGACGGCGACCATTCCAAAGATTACCAGTATTCATAGGATGGAAACCATCGACATCTTTTTTAGGATCAATAGCCAAAAGAATACGCATTTCATTAATATGATTCGGTAATGGCAATTGAACCAAAATACCATGGAAAAGTGGGTCCTGATTATATTGTTCAATAACCTCAATCAATTCTTCCTCGCTGATACTCTCAGAAAGGTTGACTGTCTGGCTATGGAAGCCAGCCTTTTTAGCAGCACGTTCCTTGTTGCGCACATAAACCTGACTAGCTGGGTTGTCACCAACCATGATTACCACGAGTCCAGGCACAATCCATTCATTTTCTTTAAGACGTGCTACCTTTTCTTGCAATTGATCCTGCATTTTAGCAGCTAGGGCCTTACCATCCATTATTATCGCCATGGGTGTTCTCCAATACATACTTTTTTTCAATTATACCATAGTGAGAGCTCTTTGTGACTAAATTTTCTAAATTTTCAAAAAGACATTTCAAATGAAAAACTTAAAAAAGAAGTTGGAGTCACCTTCCAACTTTTTTCTGATTAAGCTTCGTGACTAGTCCACAAAACCATTTTGCTGACTCCAGCCCTTAATAACCTTCAAGGTCTTCTGCTGGAATTTCCCACTTTCATACATGTGATCTGCACCCGTTAAGGAGACAAGAACGGAATCACGGTAGTTCTTAGCTGTTCTTCTAGCAATATTAGGATGAGTCATCTTATCCTTGGTTCCTGAAATGACGAGAACAGGACATAAAATATTACTAAAGTCCACATAAGCTGCCTTTGTTTTATCAAACCAATGAAGAGCCATCTGAGTATAAACTTTTCCTGATTCAGGAACCAGACCAGCAAAAACTTCCTCTTTCAAAGCTTCCTCTTGTTCATTCATGCAATACTTGAAAAACTCCTTTTTATAAGGGGGCATGGCTTTTTTCCAAAAACCCCAGCGTAAAAAGTGTTTGCCAAAACAAGCTAACATGGTTGGATAAAAGGCATAAATATCTGCTGTCGGAGCAGGTCCCATGAGAATCATACCAGCAACTTCTGTCTTTTCGGCAACCATTTGAGCCACCAGACAGCCTAAAGAGTGCCCTAAAATGAGTGGTGGTTGGTCTAGACTTTCAATCAAAGCCACTAAATCATCTCGATAGTCCTGCAGGGTAACAGTCCCAACTTTAGCTAGGCACTCTTGATAAGGTAGGTCATGGTAACGAAAGCTAGGTGTATGCACCTTGTATCCCATTTGACGTAGACCTGTCGCAAATTCTCCCCAAACATTGCCATCACACCAGGTCCCATGAATTAGGACAATCTCTCTGTTCAAAACCATTCCTTATACATCTCCCTTTTTTGTTAAAAATTTAGATTATTTATCTATCTTATAGTATCATACTTCCAACCTACATACCTTTATACATTTCTTACAATCGTAAGAAAATGGTCTCTTATTCATTTAAGAGACCATTTTTTTATATACGAGTCACGGTAGCTGAGACATCAATCGTTGAGAAAAACTGTCAAATCTCCAACCTTGTCCGACAAAAGGTTACACAACTCCTAACAGAGAAGATGTCACTAACTGATATTGCCAGAAAACTTCGTGTGTCGACGTCCACTGTCTATCGTAAACTCGACCAGTTTACTTTCAAGGAACACTATGACAAACTCCCAGCTATTATGTCCTGGGATGAGTTTGGATTCAAGAAAGGGAAATTGGCCTTTGTTGCGCAGAACTATGAGACAAACAAGCTCATAACCATCCTTGATAATCGTCGCCAAACCACTATACGAAACTACTTTTTGAAGTATCCATTGAAAGTCCGACAACAGGTACAGTTTATCACGATGGATATGTCTGGGACCTATATGCCACTAGCCAAAAAACTTTTTCCAAACGCCAAAATCGTTCTTGATCGTTTCCACATTATCCAGCACCTTGGTCGAGCATTTTTAAAGACAAGAATTGCTATTATGAACCAGTTCGATAAGAAATCACTACCCTTCATTTGACAAAGAGCCATTTTTCTATATATTATTAGCGATTAGCCTTATGCATTTCTTCCTTAACCGGACAAGAACACTCGCAATCGCCACAAGATCCTTTTCCTTTGATATAGTGACGGATGCCAAGACCAGCTAAAGCAAAAATAATGAAAGCAATGATAAAGGTAGACATAACAATTCCTCCTAAACCTAAATATGAGCTTCTTGAAGATTATCCAAGCTAATGATTTGATCCTTAATCTGACGTGGTTTACGAACAACAAAAGTAAATCATCGTTACTAAACAGTAAGAAAGCAACAAAAGTCCAAATTGTCATTGACTTGCCGTACAGGATAACTTGACCAAACTGGTAAAGAATTAAACTCACACAATAAGCTAGACCTGTTTGGAAAACCGATAGCACCCAACTGTCCATTTAAGATTGGCCATTTCACGCTTAATAGCTCCAATAGCCGCAAAACATGGGCGCACAAAGTAAGTTAAAAATCAAGAAGGAATAGGCTGCTAGGGAAGAATAATCTCCTCGTAGAGCCGCAGCTAGACCCAGCCTCACTGCTATTATGATAGAGAATACCAAAGGTGGCAACAACGGTCTCCTTGGCAGCTAAACCTGTGAGAGCCGCAACTGTTGCCTTCCAATTTCCAAATCCGAGTGGGTCAAAAATCCAAGACAAGCCCTTCCCTAGAGTCGCCAAAATGCTAGCTTCCGTATCTACAGTATGTAGGGTAAAGTTGTAGTTAGACATAAACCAGATAAGAACTGTCAAACTGAAAATGATGGTTCCCGCACGTTTGACAAAACTCATAGCCTTACCAAAAGGCATAACGCAAAGACTGACATGGCTTTTAGGCCAGTGGTAAGCAGGCAATTCCATTATAAACGGACTGGTTAGACCACCCAAAAAACTCGTCTTTTTGAGGGCAATACCTGATAAGATAATGGCAGCCATCCCAATAAAATAGGTACTTGGTGCTACTAAATGAATTACTAGGGAAGAAAGCTCCAGCAATCAAGGCAATACTTCCAACTTGGCCGAACAAGGCATGAAGGTTGTCGTCATAATGGTAATGCGACGGTCCCTTTCATTTTCAATAGTTCGACTAGACATAACCGCTGGAACCCCGCAACCTGTCGAAATCAACATGGGAATAAAGGATTTTCCAGAAAGCCCAAAACGTCGGAAAATACGGTCCATAACAAAGGCAATACGACTCATATATCCAATGTCCTCAAGCACACCCAAACAGATAAAGAGCACAAAAATTTGAGGAAGGAAGCCTAGCACTGTCCCAATCCCAGCGACAATCCCATCGACAATCAAAGACTTAAGCCAGTCCTGAACTTGAAGATAGTCAAGACCAGACGTTACCAAATCTGGAACATACTTACCAAAAAGCACATCGTTAGCCCAGTTTGTCCACATGGTTCCAACAGTCTGAATAGATAAGAAATAAACCAAATACATAACTGCTGCGAAAATTGGCAAGGCCAAAATACGGTTGGTGACAATCCTATCAATCTTATCTGACAAGGTCAGAGCAAAATCTTCTGTATGACTTTGAGCCATCTGACAAACTCGTTCGATAAAGGCATAACGCTCATTAATGACAATTGACTCCGCATCTTCTGTGAAAACTTCCTCAGTGATTCGAATGATGTCTTTGATTTCTTTTCGTTGGAATGGGGACAAGTCTAGCTCAGCCTCAACTAAAGCATCGTGTTCAAAGAGTTTAATGGCGTAAAAACGCGCAGACCTTTGCGGCACCGAATTTCCCAAGACTTCCAAAATTTGTGAGATGGCAGCTTCTAATTTATCGTCATAAATTGGAAAGGCAATATCAGCAACTGTAGAGGTTGTCGTATGAGCCGCCCTCTTCACAACCTGATCAACACCAGTTTGCTTGAGAGCACTAGTGGCTACTACTGGTACGCCTAAATGATAAGATAATTTATCAACATTAATCTGCTTTCCCTGAGCCTCTAGAACATCACTCATGTTAAGCGCTAAAGTGACTGGAATACCTGTCTCAATCAACTGCGTTGTCAGATAAAGGTTACGCTCCAAATTTGTCGCATCAACTACATTTAAAATGCTGTCAGCCCTTTGGCTCAACAAATAGTCACGCGCTACCTTTTCTTCAGGACTATAGGGTGACATTGAGTAAATCCCTGGTAAATCCTGGATTTCTAAATCCTTATTCTTTTTGACCAGACCACTTTTTTTCGTTCTACAGTAACACCCGGCCAGTTACCAACACGCTGATTGTTCCCTGTTATCAGGTTGAATAAACTGGTTTTTACCACTATTAGGATTACCTATTAATGCAATTTCTGTCATTTTTTTCCTCTCCCTCATCCAGCATGACCACACTAATCATTTGCGCTTCCGACTTGCGTAGGGTTAATTCATACCCTCTCAAACTAATTTCTAGAGGATCTCCCAAAGGGGCTACCTTACGCAACAACACCCGAGTACGCTTTGTAATTCCCATATCCATAAGACGTCGTTTGGTTTCATTTGCTGAAAAAAATATCAGTAACGATAGCCGAACGTCCAACTGGTAATTCAGAAAGAGGTATCTTTTCCTGATCTTTCCTCCGCAGGTGCCAAATCAATCTTATCCAGAATCGACGCATCAAAAGGCTAAGCGACTCCCTTTAACGATAATAATAGCACTGTTTCTTGGTCTTAGTTACCACCTCAATCGTTTCACCGGCAGCCAACCCTAGATTAGATAAGTGCAAAAGACTATCCTTAGGGAGGTTAATGCCAAGAATCCGGTAAGGCGTTTTTAAGGCCGCATTATATATGAGCATATTTCTTGACCTACTTTATTATTTTTGATACAGCATCATTATAGCATATTTATCCATCTTTTCCGCAATATTATCCTAAACAAGAATGATTCTAGAAAAGTAGAACACAAAAAGAAAAGGCTGGAAAAGTTCCAGCCTTCACAAACAATGTATATATACTTAATGAATATCTTACAAAACCTTTACTCAAGAAATCCTTGGTACGATCTTCCTTAGTATTGTCGAAAGATCTCTTGTGGTGTGCCTTCTTCGACAATGACACCGCCATCCATAAAGATAACACGATCTGCCACTTCATAAGCAAAGCCCATTTCGTGGGTAACGATTGCCATTGTCATCCCTGATTTAGCAAGGTCCTGCATAACGGATAGAACTTCACCAACCATCTCTGGGTCAAGGGCTGATGTTGGTTCGTCAAACAAGAGAACGTCTGGATCCATAGCCAAACCACGTGCAATTGCAATACGTTGTTGCTGACCACCTGATAGACTTGTTGGGTAGGCATCTGCCTTATCTTTCAAGCCAACCTTTTCTAAAAGTTCCATAGCCTTTGCTTCTGCATCAGCTTTAGAAACACCCTTAGTCTTAATTGGTGACAAGGTGATATTTTCTTTAACTGTCATATTAGGGAAGAGGTTGAACTGTTGGAAAACCATTCCCATCTTCTCACGCATTTTGAAAATGTCGTTATTTTTATCTGTAATATCCACACCTTCAAAGGAAATAACACCTTTTGTAGGTTTCTCAAGCAAGTTCATTGAGCGTAGGAAGGTTGACTTTCCTGATCCTGAAGGACCGATGATAACCACTACTTCACCCTTTTTAATATCTAGATCAATCCCTTTGAGAACTTCGTTCTTACCAAAATACTTGTGAAGATTTTTAATCTCAATAATTGTTTCTGCCATTATTTACGTCCCTCCCCAAGTCGTTTTTCCATTTGTTTCAAGAGTGCCGTCATAGCTGTTGTCACAATCAAGTAATAGAAGGCTGCGAACAAGAGCGGCGTCAAGGTCAAGTAGGTTGTTGTTGCAACAGTTTGTGCACCATTCCACAATTCCATAACTCCGATGGTTTGCAAGAGCGAACTATCCTTGATAATAGTAACAAACTCGTTACCCAAGGCAGGCAAGATATTTTTAATAGCTTGAGGCAAGACCACATAACGCATGGTATTCCATGGACGGATACCAAGTGAGTAGGCAGCTTCAACCTGACCTTTAGGAATAGACTCGATACCTGCACGTACACTCTCAGAAATATAAGCACCACTATTCAAAGAAAGGACGATAATACCTGGAACGATACGTGACAAATCAAGGTTCAAAATGCCAAACTGAACAGTTGGAAGATTCATGTGGATAAGGTTAAAAGCAATCATAATCTGCACAACCATAGGAGTCCCACGGAAAACCCAAACATAAAGGCTTACCAACCACTCCAAAGGTTTGATTCCAGAACGTTTGGCCAAGGATACCAAAACCCCAAGGATGGTTCCGAAGAAGACCACGCAGACCGAAATCATAATTGTTACTAAGACACCATAGTTAAAGTAAGACCAAAACTGTGGTAGAAATGAAAAATTCATCTAGATACTCCTTACTAATATTCTTCAATATTATATCAGAAGACTGTATAATAATAAAGTATTTTCTTATAAATGCGATATTTCAGTCTTGAATATACAATATAAGTGCACAATAAAAACTCATAAGATTTTCTAGTAAAATAGAATTGAACGAACTAGTTACGAAAGGAAATCTTATGAGCTACCATCATTTTACCATAGACGAGCGTGAAAGTATTCTCATTTACCGTACGCAAGGCCTAAATTTTTCTCAAATTGCTAAGTTACTTCATCGTCATCCGTCTAGTATTAGTCGTGAGTGGAAGCGGCATCTAAAGAAGGAAGCTATTCTCCAAGTCATGCACAGGAGTCTTACCATAGGGCTAAATCACACTGTGGGCGGAAGCGTATGCTTGAAATAGATCACAATTTAAGCAATACCGTCAAACATCTATTTCTCGATTACCAATGGTCTCCTGAAGAAATAGAAGGTCGGTTGCGAATAGAGTACGGAAAAACTGTTATTAGTTATCAAACAATCTATAGAGCCATTTATCGAGGACATTTTGAGGATAACTCATTATCTCATGGTGCTCGTGGTGTCATTCGTAAACTTCGTCATCGTGGGAAAACACGTCATACTAAAGGTCATGTTGAAAATAGAGGGAAAATATCCATTTCTCATACATATGTGTAAAGATTGGTAGCTGCTAAATCAAAGCTACGAAAACTTTTGAAGTGACTCCACTTTTTGTAATTAAAACAAGCATAAACTGCAAACTGAGACCTAGCTAGCAAAAACTCTTAAAGCAATACACCTCATGTATTTCCAAGACGACACCACGCCAAAAGCTTTGCCAAGAATTTGAAGTACTGCCTGTTTTGACAAGCCATACAAGCATCACCCCATGCTTTCATCCTGATAAAAATGCCTGAAACTCGATAGTTTCAGGCATTCTGATTTTTGGAACCTTGTAAAGTTCCAAAATAATATATTAGTAAAGCAAATCGTAGATTTCCATTGCAATCAAGTCGATACTATCAAATGAATAAGATTCACGTGCTTCAACGTCACGCAATGTGAAAACTGGACCATTTTCAGGATCGTTGCTAAATGATACTTCGGCAACAACCACTCCTTCACGTTCAAAATTACGTTTCAAATTACCACCATCAGCCGCCATCATTTCAAGACGGTTAATGATTCTCACCAAATGTGATTCCATGTTATTTCTCCTATTAATTGTGTATTTCTTACTTATTTTATCACACTTATGGGAAAAATGGGGGAATTTTAAATATTTTTCAAGGAATTGTACATAATGGCCTTGATAGAATGCATACGATTCTCAGCTTCTTGGAAGATGATATCACTGTATTTTTGGAAGACTTGATCGGTGATTTCTAACTCTGCCAAACCGTATTTGTCATAGATTTCTTGCCCAATTTGAGTATTGAGATCATGAAAAGCTGGGAGACAGTGCATAACGATGACATCTGGATTTTCCGTCTTGGCAAGTAGGTCTGCATTAATTTGATAAGGCAAGAGTAAATCAATACGAGATTTAAAGTCTACTTCTTCACCCATAGATACCCAGACATCCGTATAAAGCATATCCACTCCCTTGACCTCTGAAATATCATCTGTAATGGTTAAATCGGCACCATTATTATGTTTCTGAGCTAGGGCTACAATCTCATCTTCGGGTTGCAGCACCTCTGGGGCAATAATCTTGACATTAACGCCTAAAATAGCCGAAGTGACCAAAAGTGAGTTGGCCATATTATTTCTACCATCTCCAATATAGGCGATGGTCAAACCTTCCAAACTACCAAAACGCTCCTTCAAAGTCATGAAATCCGCAATCATTTGCGTTGGATGCCAGGTATCCGTCAAACCATTCCAGACCGGAACACCTGAGTACTTAGCCAACTCTTCGACATCTTCTTGCTTAAAACCACGGTATTCGATTCCATCAAACATAGAACCAAGCACCTTGGCTGTATCAACTACAGATTCCTTTTTACCTAACTGAATGTCTCCAGCACCAAGGTAGGTCACATTCATACCTAGGTCCTGACCAGCCACTGTAAAAGCTGAGCGAGTTCTTGTAGATGTTTTTTCAAAAATCAGGGCAATATTTAAGCCATCTAAATATTTATGCGGAATTCTTTCCTTCTTTAGCTGTTTAAATTTTATAGATAAATCGATTAACTCCTCAAGTTCCTGCTTGGTAAAGTCGATTTCTTTCAAAAATGATTTAGCTTGTGTCATAGGTATCTCTCTTTCGTTCTGAATAATATAAAAATATTATATAATATTTATACATTTTAGACAAGCGTTTTTGAATTAAAATTCAATGTTAGCACTCTTGTTAAGAGAGTGCCAAACCTAGATGCTTTTTACTTGCAATCTACCTTCCGCATGCTATAATGGAGTCATAGATTTGACCTTTTTGACCAAGATTGTTTTTCAATAAAGATCTTTCCCAATTCAGATAGAAAAGAGGTACTGATATGCTCTGTCAAAACTGTAACCTTAATGAAGCTAGTATTCATTTGTATACCAATGTAAATGGTAATCAGCAACAAGTTGACCTCTGTCAAAATTGTTATAAAATCATGAAATCTGATCCAGAGAACCCCCTCAATCAATTCAATCAAACAGGAGGTTCCAACTTCTTCGACGATTTCTTCAGCGACCTAAATAACTTCCGTTCTTCTAACGGCGATCTTCCCAATACACCTCCAACACAAGAAGGTGGTAACCGAGGAAACGGTGGCAATACACAAGGGACCAGGACGTCCAGGAGGACCACGCCAACAAGCTCCTCAACAGCCACAAGGTCTTCTTGAAGAGTTCGGCATTAACATCACTGACATCGCTCGTCGTGGAGACATTGATCCTGTTATTGGTCGTGACGAGGAAATCATTCGTGTCATCGAAATCCTTAACCGCCGTACCAAGAACAACCCCGTCCTCATCGGTGAACCCGGTGTCGGTAAGACTGCTGTCGTTGAAGGTCTAGCTCAAAAAATTCGTTGACGGTAGCGTGCCACAAAAACTCCAAGGCAAACAAGTCATCCGTCTCGATGTGGTCAGCCTGGTTCAAGGGACTGGTATCCGTGGCCAATTTGAAGAACGCATGCAAAAACTCATGGAAGAAATTCGTCAACGTCAGGATGTTATCCTATTTATTGATGAAATCCATGAAATCGTAGGGAGCTGGTAATGCTGGTGATGGCAATATGGATGCTGGAAACATCCTAAAACCTGCCCTTGCTCGTGGAGAACTTCAACTGGTCGGAGCAACAACACTCAACGAATACCGCATCATCGAAAAAGATGCTGCCCTAGAGCGTCGTATGCAACCAGTTAAGGTTGACGAACCAACGGTTGAGGAAACCATCACTATTTTGCGTGGGATTCAGCCTAAATATCAAGACTACCACCACGTCAAATATACGGACGAAGCGATTACTGCAGCTGCAGAATTGTCCAACCGCTACATTCAAGACCGTTTCTTGCCAGACAAGGCCATTGACCTTCTCGATGAAGCTGGTTCTAAGATGAACTTGACCCTCAATTTTGTTGATCCTAAAGATATCGACAAACGTTTGATTGAGGCTGAAAACCTCAAGGCTCAAGCTACTCGTGACGAAGACTTTGAAAAAGCTGCCTATTTCCGTGATCAAATTGCCAAATACAAGGAAATGCAAAAACAAACCATCAAAGACCAAGATATGCCTGTCATCACAGAAAAACATATCGAAGCCATTGTGGAACAAAAAACCAATATTCCTGTCGGTGATTTGAAAGAAAAAGAACAATCACAACTTCTTAGTCTTGCTGATGATCTTAAATCACATGTTATCGGACAAGATGCCGCAGTTGATAAGATTGCCAAAGCCATCCGTCGTAATCGTGTTGGATTGGGTGCACCAAATCGCCCAATTGGTAGCTTCCTCTTCGTAGGTCCTACAGGAGTCGGTAAAACTGAACTCTCTAAACAATTGGCTATTGAACTCTTTGGTTCAGCTGACAGTATGATTCGTTTCGACATGTCAGAATACATGGAAAAACACGCCGTTGCCAAATTAGTCGGTGCCCCTCCAGGATATGTCGGTTACGACGAAGCTGGTCAGTTAACTGAAAAAGTCCGCCGTAATCCATATTCACTCATTCTTCTGGATGAGGTTGAAAGCTCACCCAGACGTTCTTCACATGTTCCTCCAAGTTCTTGACGACGGTCGCTTGACTGATGGTCAAGGGCGAACTGTAAGTTTCAAGGATACCATCATCATCATGACTTCAAATGCTGGTACAGGTAAAGTTGAAGCTAGCGTTGGCTTTGGAGCTGCCCGTGAAAATCGTACCAATTCTGTGCTTAACCAGCTTGGAGATTTCTTCAGCCCTGAATTCATGAACCGTTTTGACGGTATTATCGAATTCTCTGCCCTTAGCAAGGAAAATCTCCTCACTATCGTGGACCTCATGCTTGATAATGTCAACCAACGCTTGGCTAATAACGGTATCCACCTCAGTGTAACTGAGAAAGTTAAGGAAAAATTGGTTGACCTTGGTTACGATCCTAAGATGGGTGCTCGACCACTACGTCGTACCATCCAAGATCATATTGAAGACGCTATTACTGACTTCTACCTTGAAAATCCAAACGAAAAAGATCTCAAGGCAGTCATGACTTCAAAAGGCCACATCACCATTAAGTCTGCTAAAAAAGCCGAAAAAACTGCTCAGAAAGCTGAGACAGCAAAAGAAACTGATTAAATAAAGAAACCAAGTCGCAATGGCTTGGTTTCTTTATCTTTTCATTTCCTATTTTCAAATTTATCCCTAATTCTGCCTAAATCAATAGGAAAATGAGCAAAATTTTAGTATAATATAGGCAAATAAACGTAAGGAGCAACTCATGAATCCAACATTTGGTGACAAGGTTGAGGGAGCTCATTATCAAACACGTTACGGTGTTTATGCTGTGATTCCTAACCAAGAAAAGACAAAGATTATTTTAGTCCAGGCTCCTAACGGAGCTTGGTTTCTCCCAGGTGGAGAGATCGAAGCAGGCGAGGATCACTATAGCGCATTAGAACGCGAGTTAATTGAAGAACTTGGGTTTACAGCCACTTTAGGCCAGTACTATGGCCAGGCTGATGAATACTTCTATTCAAGCCACCGTGACACTTACTATTACAATCCAGCCTATATTTATGAAGTTGTAGATTTTTCAAAAATTGGCAAACCTCTCGAAGATTTCAATAACCTGGCCTGGTTTCCAATTGACGAAGCCATTGCTAAACTTAAACGTGGCAGTCATAAATGGGGAATCGAACAATGGAAAGAAACTAACACAACAACTGGCAAATCCTAGGAGGAAACTATGAAACTCATTAATACGACCCGTACACACCAAGAACTTGTTCAAAACCAACTTGACAACACGGATGCCTTTCTCGTAGAGACCTACTCTGCTGGGAATACTGATGTTGTCTTTACACAAGCACCTAAGCATTATGAACTCTTGATTTCAAATAAACACCGTGCTGTTAAAGACAATGAATTAGAAGTTATCCGTGAATTCTTCCTCAAACGAAAAATCGACAAGGATATCGTTTTGATGGACAAACTCAGAACAGTACACACTGACAAATTGATTGAGATCTCATTCCCAACAACTGTATAAGACAAAACAAGCAATGGCTAATACCACTGCTTGTTTTTATGTATGTTACAAAGCTTTCGAAGCTTGATCCAGAACTTCCATAACCTGACGACTATGTTCCAACTGCTTGGCAACACTGTCAAAATCCTTGGTAGCCACCATCTTTTCAAAAGCCACAAATTCATCATACATACGATGTTGTGGACTATTAAGATTAACCGTTCTCTCTTTCTGACCATTGAGAGTGACTCCAATCTCAGGAAGAGTATTGGTTGCACCAAAAATGGTAATAGCTCCCTTATCCCCTTGAATAGTTGAACGAATCTCTGCACTACAGTCTTTAGCTCCAATGGCAACAGCCTTAAAGTTACCATAGTCCAAAACTAGAATTCCTGACGTATCTACTCCTCGCTCCACATTATGTAGATATTCCACACGATTAGGCTTACCAAAAAGGCCAACAAGAAGATGAATATTATAGACATTCAAATCTCTAAGTGCTCCCCCACCCATTTCAGGATTGAAAGCAGGAGCAATCTCTCCTCGCTTAAAGGCATCATAACGTGATGAATATTGGGAATAATTGATATTCACAATCTTAATATCTCCAATATCAGACAAGGCTTCCTTAATCACTGTAAAATTAGCCAAATATTGATTGGTAATAGCCTCCATCAAGAGAAGCTCTTTTTCTTGAGCAAGCTTAGCTAGCTCTTCAAACTCTTTCAAATGTAAGGTGAAGGTTTCTCACAGATAACATGCTTGCCGGCCAAAAGTGCTTTCTTAGCATAATCATAGTGGGTATGGTTGGGCGTTCCCACATAAATCGTATCGACTTCTGGATTGGACAAAATTAACTCATAATCACTAGTCGCCTGAGACAAACCATATTGCTTAGCTAAAGCTTTAGCTTTGTCAAGTGATCGTGGTGTCGACATGATAGCTTTAAGCTCAATGCCTTCAATAGTCGTTAACACAGGAAGAACCTCTGTCACAATCATTCCTGTACCCAATAATGCAAGTTTCATCAACTTACCTCCTTAATTTCTAATCTCTCTTTGAAACGGACTAACACTAAGGACAAACTTGTTGAGCATAGGTGTTAAATTCTTCTTTAGTTACTTGAATGAAGCTCATTTTTTTCCTTCCTAAAATGAATAAAGTAAATGACGAGTGAGATAAAAATCAAGATGGCAAGTACTGCCACTAATGGTATTCGAATCGGACGGACATTAAGCAACAAATCTCCACTAACTGCATAAACAATCGATACTGGCGCCACTCCAATAAGTGTCGCCAAAATCCTCGTCCTTGTGGGTAAATTGATTTGAACACAAGCATAATTGACCAGAGCTGAAGGTATAAAAGGAATAGAGAAGGCCAGTGAAATCCCAATAAAGCGATGCTTAAAGTTCTCAATATAGTTTAGAAGTTTCTCCATGCGTTTGGACTTCTCTGGCTTTTCAAGTCTTCTCAGAATTTCAAAACTAGTCAAATTCCCAAAAGTATTCCCAATAATATTCATCGGAATCGCAAGCAAAGGGCCATAGAGTAGCCCAACAAAAATACAAAAAATAGAACTTGAAACTCCAGGAATAGCTGATGACAGAATCATGAGACTAAGAAGGATCAGTGCATTTTGGAAATTAGCCTGCTTAAAAACTTCTCTTAAAAAGGCTTGATCATGCTTAGCGTTGGTCCATTCCTTGATTAAGGGGATGAAGTTATTTAAAAGAGGCCATAAGAATACCAGTATTAAACCGGCTATCCCTATAAAAAATAGTCTTTTTTTGGTCATTACATCTCCATAATTTTAATCGCTCCTTTTATTATAACAAAAAAATGCCTTCATTGATTTAGAAAGGCATCTTTTACTGCGATTACTTATTAATCAAATTTGCTTGTGACTTGTTTTCCAAGGCACCATTTTTAAAGTTAAGGGTAAGGCTACCTGTTTCACCCTTCTTAGCAACAAGGTTCGAAGACCAAAGCGCTTGTGTCATTGTTGCATCTGAAGAGACTGCAATCGAATAAACATCAGGTGTACCAAGCGTTTTGACAGCATCGTCATAGCTAGTTCCATTTTTGAGATTTTCGTACATCTTCAGTGTGATTTTAGGATCACGGACGTAAGAAAAGTTTGAAATTGACTTAACCACAGTGCTATTGTTAAAGAGTTTCGCTGTAACAACAACATTGTCATACTGCCAATTATAAACATCAAGCTTAGCATCTCCTGCCTGCTCCTGACTCGTTGATGAAGGTTCACCAAACCAACCCTTCAAGCTATCAAGATTTGAGCCTCCTGAAAATTCCTGAGAAGCATTTGCCATGGTAATCTTATCAAAGTTCTGGCGAACATTCCCATGCTTAACGGTTAAAATCTTAGAGGCTTCATTATCCAAAGATCCCTTCGTCTCTGTCTTAGACGAAGATTTTCCACAAGCAGCTAGAGTAAAAAGTGAGAGACCTAAAACGGTCAAAGACAAAAGTTTTTTCATAATAAATTCCTATATATACAAATAAAAGGCTGACGCCTCTGGTTTTTATGGAGCCGGTGGGAGTCGAACCCACGTCCAAACACCTGCCAACATATTCGTCTACAACCATAGGTTATGTCTTTCATTTAACAGATAGACGACACATAACTCAAGCCTTCTATCTGCGAGCCTATAAATCTCTTTTCAACCAGCTAGGCAATGGTCAAACGTAGCTTATAAATCAATAAAACCTCTAAACAAACATAAGCAATCTGCTAGAAGTCACGCGAGCAGGTGTTTAGGCTGCTACAGCGTAAGAATTAGTATTTTTTGCAGTTATATTTAACTGAGCGTTTACGTCGCCACACGAGTCGCAGAATATGCCTCATAATGCCTGTCGAATCCGTAACGACCCCAATATGAGATATTGAGTATTATAGCAAATTTTTTAATAAATTGCAAAAGATTAGCCAAACTGTCTCCCCAATAAATCAACTATGGGGATGCTAATAAAGTAGCTTACTTTGGTTTTAGGATAAGCTAATAGCTTTTCTTCTATATGTTTGCTTTTTTCCTTTTCAAGGCTAAAAGATTTTATGAAATACTTTCACTAAAACTTACCGACTAAAAAACGTTGAGAGAAAAAATCTTTCAACGTTTTTCTTTTTGCACCCTAAGGGAATCGAACCCCTATCTCAAGAACCGGAATCTTACGTGATATCCATTACACTAAGGGTGCTAACAGTATACTATTATAGCATACTCTAAAATAGAAAAAAAGACATGTTTCCATGCCTCTTTTTTTATCTTACAATTCGATATCTCCGAAAAGATCCGCCATTGAGAATCCAGATTGAGTTTCTGGAAGTTCGTAGTCACGTTTTTCTTGACGTTTTGGACGACGTGGACGTGATTGACGTTTTTCGTTGTTTTCGCCTTCAGCGTTAGCTGGACGTTCTTCAAGAGCTTTGATTGAAAGTGATACACGTTCTGCATCAGCGTTTACTTCAAGAACTTTAACAGTAACGTCTTGACCTACTGAAAGAACATCTTTTGGATTTTCAACACGTTTGTGTGAAATTTGTGAGATGTGAACAAGTCCATCGATACCTGGCAATACTTCAACGAAAGCACCGAAGTCAGTCAAACGTTTAACTTTACCTTCGATAACATCACCAGCAGCAAGTTTTTGTTCAACGCCATCCCATGGTCCAGGTGTTGTTGCTTTAAGTGAAAGTGATACACGTCCTGCTTCTTCGTCGATAGCAAGAACTTTAACTTCAACTTCATCACCTACAGATACAACTGATTTAGTGAAACGTTACGTTCGTGAGACAATTCAGTCACGTGAACAAGTCCGTCAACACCACCAAGGTCGATGAAAGCACCGAAGCTTGTCAAACGAGCAACTTTACCAGTTACGATTGAACCAACTTCAAGTTTAGAGAAGACTTCTTTACGAGCTTCTGCAGCTTCTGCTTCAACAACTTCACGACGTGAAAGGATGAAACGGTTTTCAGCTGGATCAACTTCTTTAATTTTAGCGTCAAATTCTTGACCTACAAATTGTTCAGTGTTACGAACAAAACGAGTATCGATCATTGAAGCTGGAATAAATCCACGAAGACCTTCAAATTCAACAGAAAGTCCGCCTTTAACAGCGCGTGTTCCTTTAACAGTAACAACTTCTTCTTCACGACCAACAAGTTTATCCCAAGCTTTGCGAGCTTCCAAGCGTTTTTTAGATACAAGGTAAGTTACAGTATCAGTATCTTTACCAACAACTTGACGAAGAACAAGCACTTCAAGTGTTTCACCAACTTTAACAAGGTCTGCAACGTTTGCGTCACGGTCGTTTGTCAATTCACGACGTGTCAAAACACCTTCGATACCAGTTCCTTCGATAACAACATTTGCTTGATCATTATCTACTGAGATAACTTCAGCTGTTACAACGTCACCTGTGTTAACTTCGCTAACACTGTTTAGCAATTCTTCAAATTCGTTCATTCTAAAAAGATCCTCCAACAAGAGCCAGCCAATTCTGACCCTTGATAACAATATATTTTTAAAGGTACCCGCAAAGACAATGGTTAACATAGACGGTGCCAATGCACCCGATACCTTTTACTGGGGTAGCTGGATTCGAACCAACGCATGAGGGAGTCAAAGTCCCTTGCCTTACCGCTTGGCTATACCCCAATAGCAAAATGCTATAAAAAAACATCTAAGTACTTGATATCGACTATCCCGATTCAGTTTCTTAGACATGGAGAGAGAGAGGGATTCGAACCCCCGAACCCGAAGGAGCGGATTTACAGTCCGCCGCGTTTAGCCTCTTCGCTATCTCTCCTTAAGAACAAGAAATAGTATATCACAGTTTCTTGACCAAAGCAAGCCTTTACTTTGGATTTTAATGATTAAGATTGTATGATTCAATAATGGCAGCTACTGCATCATCCATTTTCTTGTGGAAACCTACAACATTTTCCTTGTCAACAACGGCAAACTTACCATCAATTTCCACAATTTGTCCGATGACTTTCTTACCAACAAGAAGTTCAAAACCTTCGATAGTTGCTTTATTGACGACTACTTTAGCATCATTAATTTGGATTTCAATTTTTTTATCTTTTTTACTCATAGATTTATACCCGATCCTTGGCTCGAGCCATCCTTTCTTAATGTATCTTCTTAATTCTACCGAAAAAGAAAAAAGCTTGCAAGAGCAAGCCTTAAAATAATCGTTTATCTATTAGGAATTAGTCAACTTTGACAATCCATCCTTCTGGTGCTTCAACATCACCAAATTGGATACCTGTCAACTCATCATAAAGTTTACGTGTTACAGGACCTACTTCTGTTTCTGAGTAGAAGACATGGAAGTCATCACCATGTTGTACCCCACCAATTGGTGAGATAACGGCAGCTGTACCACAGGCACCTGCTTCGACAAATTTATCCAATTCAGAAATCTTAACATCACCTTGGATAGCTTTCATGCCAAAGCGATTTTCAGCCAAGTAAAGCAATGAGAACTTAGTGATAGATGGCAAGATAGATGGGCTGAGTGGTGTAACGAATTCGTTATCGGCTGTGATACCAAAGAAGTTTGCAGAACCCACTTCTTCAATCTTAGTGTGAGTTGCTGGATCAAGGTAGATTACATCAGAGAAGTTACGGTCATGTGCAATCTTACCTGGCAACATACTTGCTGCGTAGTTACCACCAACCTTAGCAGCACCTGTACCATGTGGAGCAGCACGGTCATAATCATCTTGGATAAGGAAGTTTGTTGGAGCCAAACCACCTTTGAAGTAGTTACCTACTGGCATAGCAAAAATGGTAAAGATATACTCATCTGCTGGATGCACACCAATGATATCACCAACCCCAATCAAAGTGGACGGAGATAAAGTGTTGCACCTGTACCATATGGTGGAACATATTCTTCATTTGCACGTACAACTTGTTTACATGCATCTACAAATTTGTCAACTGGAACTTCTGGCATCAAAAGACGATCAGCAGTACGTTGCAAACGTTTAGCATTTTCATCTGGACGGAACAATTGAATAGAGCCATCTTTAGTACGGTAAGCCTTGAGGCCTTCAAAAGCTTCTTGACCATAGTGAAGGGCTGGAGATGCTTCTGAAATATGCAAAGTCGCATCCTCAGTCAATTGCCCCTCATCCCATTTACCGTCTTTGTAATATGAGATATAACGGAATGGAAGTTTACGGTAATTAAATCCTAGATTTTCCCAGTCTAAATCAACTGTCATGTGTATGTCCTCTTTTCTGTTACTATGTGCTTTCTAGTATAGTCCTTTTCATTGAAAATTTCAAGGTTATGTTGCAAAATTCTGACAATTCTTTTTAAAACACTTATTTTGCCCATCAAAGAAAAAAACTCTGCCCTCTAATAAGAGAACAAAGCTTTCTTATCTTTATCTTTCAATAATCTTGGCAGAAAAGACTTCTTTGTCTGCTAATCCTTCAATGAAACTACCGTTGCTAGTACGGTCTGAAAGATTTAGAAGGGACAAATCAACCTCTGCAGTTTCACCTGTCGTGGCTGTTACAAGCAAGGTCTGTGGAGTCTCTTCCACTGGTGTTGCTAGAAGATCTATTTCGCCACCAGCATTTTCCGTAAAGACTGGACCCGCAGTAAAGACACGATGTGGTTTAGTCTTAAGCTCACGAAGAACTTGGAGACCTCGACCAGCTCGCTTAGCCTGTGGAATATCTGCTGTAGCCACACGTTTGAGACTAGCTCTTTGTGTCAGAAGGTAGAAACTTTGAGTATTTGCTACAAAAACAGCCTGAACGGTATCATCATCCTTAAGATTGATTGCCTTAACACCTGCTGCCTTGGCACCAACTACGGGCACTTCGTCAGCATTAAAGCGAAGGGCATAACCCTTTTGAGTGATAATCATGATATCATCCAATTGAATTGGCGTAACCGTGACAATAAAATCACTATCATCCTTGAGTTTAGCGTATTTCACTGACTTAGACTTGTAGGTACGCCATGGTGTAAATTCCTTGCGTTCGAAACGTTTAATCTGACCCAGCTTGGTAGCTGCTAGGTAAGTACCTGTTTCAAAATCATCCAGGATTTCTGCGTAAAGCACTTCTTCATCCTTAGATAAATTGGTGATAGTTTGTGATAAATGCTCTCCCAAATCCTTCCAACGAATGTCTGGTAGCTCATGGATTGGACGATAAATCACATTGGCCTGATTAGTGAAAATCAAGAGGTGTTGTGTCGTCTTAGCTTGCTGAACCAGAATCAAATCATCATCATCACGTTTTCCGACTTCGTCAATCGTTGAAGCATTGAAAGAACGTGGGCTTGTACGTTTGACGTAACCACCGCGAGTGATGCTGACATAGGTTTCTTCTTCAACAATCAAACTTGCAGTATCAATTTCAATGGTCTTGGTTTCTGCTTGCAACTCTGAACGACGGTCATTACCAAATTTCTTCTTAATGTCACGGAGTTCACGTTTCATGACATTAAACATGGTACGCTCATCACCAATGATAGCAGCCAAGGTCGCGATTTGTTCACGTAAATCAGCTTCCTCATTTTGGAGGGTGACAATATCCGTATTGGTCAAACGATAAAGTTGCAAGGTCACGATAGCTTCTGCTTGTTCTTCTGAAAAATCATAGCTGACCTTAAGATTTTCCTTAGCATCAGCCTTATTTTCAGAAGCTCGGATAAGAGCGATAACCTCATCCAAAATAGAAATAACACGGATCAAACCTTCGACAATATGAAGACGTTTTTCAGCTTTTTCCTTGTCAAATTTTGAACGAGCAACGATAATATCACGACGGTGGGCAATGTAGCTAGATAAAATCTTTTGCAAGCCAACTTGACGTGGGGTGAAATTATCAATAGCCACCATGTTGAAATTGTAGTTGACCTGAAGATCCGTATATTTCAAAAGGTAGTTAAGAATAGTTTGGCTGTCAGCATCCTTCTTAAGTTCAATAGCAATACGCAACCCTGTACGGTCAGACTCATCACGAACTTCCGCAATACCTGGAACCTTGTTATTGACTCGAACATCATCGATTTTTTTAACAAGAACTGCCTTATTGACATCGTAAGGAATTTCAGTAACGATGATTTGTTCCTTGCCACCTTTGAGTTGTTCAATTTCAGTACGTGAGCGCACAACGACGCGGCCCTTACCAGTTTCGTAGGCCTTACGAATCTCATCCTTGCCCTGAATGATAGCCCCTGTTGGGAAATCTGGACCAGGCAAGAATTCCATCAATTTATCCAGTTTAGCAGATGGATGGTCAATCATATAGACAACGGCATCAATGACTTCTGACAGATTATGCGGTGGAATATCTGTAGCATAACCAGCAGAAATCCCTGTAGCCCCATTAACCAAGAGGTTTGGAAAGGCGGCAGGTAAAACGGTTGGTTCCTTCTCTGTATCATCAAAGTTCCAAGCCCAAGGAACGGTGTTTTTATCAATATCTTGAAGAAGGTAGCCAGCAATCTCTGACAAAGCGCGCCTCTGTATAACGCATAGCCGCTGGTGGATCACCATCCATAGAACCGTTGTTACCGTGCATTTCAACTAAGATTTCACGATTCTTCCAGTCCTGGGACATACGCACCATGGCGTCATAAATGGAACTATCGCCATGTGGGTGAAAATTACCCATAATGTTACCCACCGACTTGGCAGATTTACGATAGCCCTTGTCATGGGTATTGCCATCCTTATTCATGGAATAAAGAATACGACGTTGAACGGGTTTCAAACCGTCACGAATGTCAGGAAGCGCACGCTCCTGAATAATGTATTTGGAGTAGCGTCCAAAACGCTCTCCCCATGATGTCCTCAAGGGACATGTTTTGAATGTTAGACATAATAATTCTCTTTTTATTGTTTTGTTGCAAAGTAAATCTATATTTTATAAATTTAACTGTTTCTTTGTAGGTAGTGAGAAAAGAAGAGTAATCCTACTAATCCTAGAATGAATAAAAGATTAATTTTAATAACAAATAAGCTAAGCAAGGTATTAATTAGACCGTGAAAAATGGTGCAAAAGAGGACCGAGTTAGTTTTTTTGAAAACAGCAGCTAGGAGAATACTGAGATAAATTGCAAATAGACTGAATAATATAAAAGGCATCCTACTTTGGGAACTTCCAATCACAAACCATAAAGGTACATGCCATACTGCCCAAATATAATCTGTTATCAAACTGGAAATCCAAAAGGAGAATCTAGTTTCCAAAGTTGGTTGCAAGGGGCCTCGCCATCCCAAATCTTCTTCTCCACCATAAACACAGACTGCACTCAAAAAATAACAAATAAATTTCCTAGTGGAAAAGCTGGATTAATCTCCTTAGACGAGAAAGCAATAACACCCGCCTGCACGAAAATTAGCAAAAGAAATAAGAAAATATATTTCTTTGAGTCCCCTAAGATAAAAGAAACTATGCTTTTAATTGATTTTTGAGGCAAACAAGAAATGGCTGCAATGGTTGGACCGAAACCTCCTAGCAGATGGAGAAAGACTCCCAGAGGACTTGTTAGACTTAAGAGGCCCATTTGCGTCAGGAAAGCAAGTAATCCCCAACCAAATCCCCAAGAAATGAGAAAACTAATCAGTAAAAATTTTGTTATCTTATTATTTTGTAATGGTTTCATTTGTTTCGAGTCTCTCCTCAGCATACTCAATCATCTTCTCAGCCACTTCTTTATCGTAGTCAAATCCCGTTTTTTGAGCAAGATATTGAGCCTCTTGGTGGAAAAATTGCATCGTAGCAAACAATGACTGAGTAAGTTTTTCTACACTTGAAAAATCAAGCAGATTTGAGAATTCCTTCTCTTTCTCTGTAGGTAAATACTGGAAAAGATACTTGTAGTTCTTGCCAATATCGACCTTTCCCCTATCACTTGCGACCCGCCAAGCCAAGATCTTCAGGACTTCTTGTTGACAAATACCGTAGAGATGGTCGGTCGCATAGATGAGCTGATTCCGACAAATCCCTTTAACCACATAGGCAGAAACCCACCAAAATTCATTGCAGGCTTTTTCAAAATCTGTCTGACCAGCTGGACTTGTCCAGTAACGTTGAGGACTTGTAGTATAGGACTCAAACAAGCCTTTCTCATCTTTCAAAACTGTATAATCCGCTTCGCTATCCACCCACTCTTTGATGTGCTCCTTTGGGCAAAGGGTCAAATCTATCCGATTGCCATCTTCAAAGAGCATCAGATAAAGTCGACGGTTGCCTAGAACATTATGTTGCTCAATGTTACGTGTGCTAAACTGGTCCAACCAAGAAAGGTCACTCGTTAGATTATCTATATCATCTACGACATAGACTACGTCGTAATCTTGAAATTCATCTTTTGAGGCTTTTGTGTCAGTCCGTGAACCAGACATGGCGACAGCGTCAACCTGTAGCACTTTTGCGGTTTGCAAAATCACATCAAACATCTCGGTTTCAGTTCTCATGGGAATACCTGCCTTTTTAGTGAAAACTCTTGATTCTGTAAAGGATATGTCTATAAAGCGGACTGACTGCTGGAACTTTTTCATTATCAAATTCTTTGACAAATTCCATACCTAGCTTTTGCATGACTTTTTGCGAAGGGAGATTGTGCAAGGATGTAAAAGAGTAAACTTCTGACAAGCCAGCTTGCTGGAAAGCGAAGTCTAGACAGGCTTGGGCAGCCTCCGTCGCATAACCACGATTCCAAAACTCTTTTCGCAAACGACAGCCGATTTCTACAGCTTCTTTTCCAGCAAAAATCCGTAAATCCGAATGGTGCAGACCTACCAAGCCGATAAACTCCTGATTGTCTAAGTCACTCAGGGACAAACTTTTTACTTCATATACTTTTTTCATTTCTCTTTTTGAATATTTTTGTGCCAGTCTCTCCCATGAGACAGGCAAACTGACTTTTTTTCTGCCAGTCAATTTTTTAGGAAGATATTTTGGGGGAAGTGAGGTACGCAAGGATATTTGTTAGTCAGTTTCTTCCCTAAGTAAAGAATACTCGCTAATTGATGATAGTTTTTCTAATAATGAAAGTTGTTTTTCTTGTGATAGACCACGGAAATATTCCACGAAATCTTGCTCAATAATTTCAACTTTATCAATAGGGATTAAGTTATAAAACCACTCATCATTCTGTAAAATATTTTTAAAAAATAGAGTAGAAACTAACGACATCTCCAAAGTCCAAGGATAATCATAATCACTAATACGCTCCTCATTATATTTTTAGCCATGATTTAATCCCATAAGAAATAACAAATTGAACTTGGTTGTCTCTGTAATGTGTCATACCATACTTCTGTTTATGTGTTACAGCTTTTTTTACTCCCTGATATAATATACAGTAGACTTTTGACGGCGAATATTTAAATAAAAAGATTTTTTTAATTTCTGTTTTTATAAGTTGCTTAGCCTTATTTTTCATCTTTCTCGCTATACCCTAAAGAATATTCAAAAATGAAATTCCTCCCTAAATTGATAGTCAAATAGTTTAAACAATTCTTTTTCAGCCAACTCTAACCACAGTTGATTTATTTCAGTCTCAGTAAATTTAAGATTTGTTAAAAACTTAAAATTTGAAAAACCAGTGTTCATCTTTCTCTGAATAAACATTTTTTTAAATTTTTGAAAAAGAGAAACGTACTCTTGTCTTATAAAAACACATTTGGAAATTTTTTTCATTTTGCAAATTTGGGGTCTTGTTTAATTTCTTTATTACTACAGAATGCAGTTATAGAGCTTCTTGGCGATATTTCTAAAATATTCTTTTCTTTCAGAAAGTATATTTCATCAATGGGATAATTACCATCAAAAAACATTTGTGGTAATTTTTGATTTTTAATTTCCGAGAAAGAAGGAATATCAAATTCATCTTCACTAATATTAAATCCCTGTAAAATAGTTGATAAATATAGCTGCTCTCGTAGCCCAAACCCGGATATATATCGAATTTCTTCAAGAAAATAAGTGTCCAGTATTTTTTGACGCTTTTCTTTTGAACAATAATCACAAGAGCAGTCATCATCATTATTTTTATGCCCACAACTGAAGCATCTATTGTCTTGAACGAAATAGTTATCTAACTGGTCATTATTAACTAGCTTGTTATAATCCGTTTTTGTCGGTAGTTGGATGTATTTTTCTTCATCACATATTTCACAAATAAACGATGTAGAAACTTTTGGAAATTCTTTTCTTAAATTAGATGCTATAGTATGAATAGAATATTTTTTTAATAATTTCATTAAGTTTTAAATTGTTTTGATAGTAATCAATAAGAATATTTTTTACTACCTCATCAGTAAATCCCGATAACACTTCACCTTTTGTGCTATAGTCAATATTCCTAAAAAATTCAAGCATAAATTTCTCCTCATTTACGGCTATCACTCTTAATCTTACTAAACCATTAAAACACCGTCTGCTCCTCAAGCGTAAATTTAACGTTATCTTCAATCCATTGACGGCGTGGTGCTGCCTTATCTCCCATAAGAACAGAGACACGACGTTCGGCACGCGCTAGGTCGTCAATCGTCACTCGGATAAGGGTTCTTGTCTCTGGATCCATGGTTGTTTCCCAAAGCTGGTCAGCATTCATCTCACCAAGCCCCTTGTAACGTTGGAGAATAGCTCCACGACCAAATTTTTGACGAAGTTCCTCAAGTTCCCCATCCGTCCAAGCATATTCGACAACTTCCTTCTTGCCTTTCCCTTTAGACATCTTGTAAAGAGGAGGCAAAGCGATATAAACGTGTCCCGCTTCAACCAACGGACGCATATAACGATAGAAGAAAGTGAGCAAGAGGGTCTGGATGTGAGCCCCATCGGTATCGGCATCGGTCATGATGATAATCTTGTCGTAGTTAATATCGTCAAGGTTAAAATCAGCTCCAACACCTGCACCAATGGTGTAAATCATGGTATTGATCTCTTCATTTTTGAGAATGTCAGCCATTTTAGCTTTCTCAGTGTTTAGGACCTTACCTCGAAGAGGCAGGATAGCCTGGAATTTACGATCACGGCCTTGTTTGGCTGATCCACCGGCAGAATCCCCTTCGACTAGATAAAGTTCATTTTTCTTAGCATTTTTAGACTGGGCTGGCGTCAATTTTCCTGACAAAAGACCCTTGTCTTTTTTATTTTTCTTCCCGTTTCGACTGGCATCACGCGCTTTTCGGGCAGCTTCACGGGCATCACGAGCCTTGATAGCCTTACGCACCAAGTTAGAAGCTAAGTCCCCATTTTCCATAAGGAAGTAAGTCAAATGCTCTGAAACAATACTATCAACAATCGGACGAGCTAAAGGAGATCCCAGTTTGTCCTTGGTTTGTCCTTCAAACTGAAGGTGTTCTTCAGGAACCAAAAGCGAGATAACTGCTGATAATCCCTCACGGTAATCTGACCCTTCAAGGTTCTTATCCTTTCTTTGAGAAGTCCCGTCTTACGCGCATAATCGTTAAGAGCCTTGGTAATGGCAGACTTGAAGCCTGTTTCGTGGGTGCCTCCGTCCTTAGTACGGACATTATTGACAAAGGAAAGGATATTGTCAGAGTAACCGTCATTATACTGAAGGGCTAATTCCAAGTGAAATTCTTGTTGATCTCCATCAATATAGATGACTGGTGTCAGCGTTTCCTTGTCCTCATTCAAGTAAGACACAAAGTCTTGAACCCCATTTTCATAGTGGAATTCTTCACGAACTTCTTCTTCGCCACGCAAGTCAGTCAATGTCATAGTGACATTCTTAAGAAGAAAGGCTGATTCTTTGAGACGCTCTGAGATAGTGTTAAATTTAAAGTCAGTTGTTGAAAAGATGCTCGCATCAGGCATAAAGGTAACTTTTGTACCTGTCTTAGACTTAGGCGCTTTACCAATCTTTTCAAGCCCTGTTACAGGGTGACCACCATTTTCAAAACGTTGGCGATAAACACTACCGTCACGGGTAATTTCTACCTCAAGCCAACTAGACAGCGCATTAACAACTGAGGAACCCACACCGTGAAGACCTCCAGAAGTCTTATAACCACCCTGTCCAAATTTACCACCAGCGTGGAGAACAGTGAAAATAACTTCAACTGTTGGTTTACCCATGGCATGCATACCTGTCGGCATCCCACGTCCAGAGTCAGAAACAGAAACGGAACCATCCTTATTTAGGGTAACAGCGATAACATCACCAAAACCAGAAAGAGCTTCATCGACCGCATTGTCGACAATCTCCCAAACGAGGTGGTGAAGTCCTGTTCCATCTGTTGAGCCAATGTACATTCCAGGGCGCTTGCGAACCGCATCCAACCCTTCTAGTACCTGAATGGCATCATCATTATAATTATTTACATTAATTTCTTTTTTAGCCAAGAGTGACCTCCAAAATTTTCATCCTTATTATTTTATAAGTTTTCAGAAGAATTTGCAAAAGAAATCAAGAAAGTCCAAAAGATATCTTAAGGCTGACTGACTTTGTCAATTACTAGGCTGTATGCTATAATTATCTCATGAAATCTTATTGTTAATCCTAATCGCCTACTTGCTAGGTTCCATTCAGACCGGCCTCTGGATTGGGAAACTATTCTTCCATATCAATCTTCGTGAGCATGGCTCTGGAAATACTGGAACAACCAATACCTTTCGTGTTCTAGGTAAGACTGCTGGTACCATCACCTTCTTGGTGGATATGTTCAAGGGTACCTTGGCTGTTCTTCTTCCTATCTGGCTTGGTGTTACAGAGGTTTCACCTCTAGTCATTGGTTTCTTTGCAATTATCGGACATGTTTTTCCAATCTTTGCTGGATTTAAAGGTGGGAAGGCCGTTGCGACAAGTGCCGGGGTGCTTCTTGGTTTCGCCCCACTCTACTGTGTCTTCCTACTCTTGGTCTTTGCCCTAACACTCTATCTAACCAGCATGATCTCATTTTCTAGTGTCACTGCTGCAATTGTTGGACTGATTACCTTGGCTGTCTTTCCAGCCATCCACTTCTTGCTAGATGGCTATGACCTTATTTTCACTGGGGTCCTTACCATCATGGCTTTGATTATTATCTTCCGCCACACTGAAAATATGGGGCGAATCCGTAGGCATCAAGAAAACTTGGTACCTTTTGGACTTAATTTAACCAAACAAAATCCAAATAAATAATACAGATCTATCAACCACTAGCAAAAAGCTAGTGGTTTTCTTGTTCTCCTAATCAAACAATGCTTTCCAAGTCAAAGAATAAAGATCCGAAGTCTACACCTCGGATCTTTTTTAGGCTTAAGCTTTAAAGCTAACACCATTTTCTCTCAATTTTTTAACTGTCGCAGGTCCGACACCCTTGAGGGCAAGAACTTCTTCTTCAGTCACAGTAGCAAAAGCCTCTGCTGAAGTCAAACCTTCATTGTAAAGAGTCTCTACAAGGTTTGAACGAAGGCCTTCAACTTTCTGGAAGTTCTGCAAAAGCTTCAAGACTAAGGTCTTTAGCTGCTACTTCTTCCTTAGCAACTGTCTTAGTTTCAGCAACAGGTTGTGGTGCTACTGGTGGCACTGGTGGAACAGGCGCAACTGGTGGGACAGGGGCTTTAACATTATTGAAAAGTCCTTGTTTTTTCAAACGGTGTTTAAAAGCTTTCTTTTTATTTTTTACTTTAGCCATGTTTAGTATTCTCCTATTTTAATCGGCGACACCTTTCCATAAAGTACTGTCGCCATTTTCTTTTTCATCCTCTATTAATAGTGACGTTCCCCGAACAAGCCATCTGGCATATCATGGAAACCTTTGCCAGCACGATAGTTGGCAAACTTACCAATTAGGAAATTGTAAGCATCCAATTTGGCTTCATAACGGTAACTTGCATCACGTGCACGCTCATCGCCATCTTCTTCCCAGATTTTCTTGCTAGCGGCCAAGGCCGTTTCGTTTACTTTAACTTGGGTAACAACCCAGGCTTCGAAGTCTTTTAGAAATTCTTGTTCGTAGGTCATATTTTCCTCTTCATTTTAAAAACCAGCTTAACGCTGGCTTCATTTTCTACTAATAGTGTGTAGAGCTCATAGCCTTACAGTCTCCTATTATAACAAATAATTAGAAATTTGACTAGGTTCTAAACTCTGCATATAAGGCTTTAATGTCATTTGGACGTGTGCGGCAGCAACCACCTAAAATCTTAACTCCAAACTGATCATGCCAATCCTTGCTGTGTTCCACTAAGGTCAGAGCATCCTTGTCCTTAGGTTTCCAAGTCTGCGTACTACCATCATAAACCTCACCTGAGTTGGGGTAAGTAATGAGAGCTTTTCCAGCATTTTTAAGAATAGTAAGAGCCTGATTATATAGCAGAGGCGAACTACAGTTGATTCCTAGAGCCAAGATTTGGTCTGACTGGGAAACAAGCTGGGTAATCTCATCTAAAGAAGTCCCATCACTGATAGTTCCTGGTTCTTGGACTGTAAAACTGATATAAGCTTCTGCTTCTGGAAATTCTTCAGCCAGAAGTTCAATCAAAGCTTGTGCTTCCAGATGATTAGGAATGGTTTCCAAAGCCAATAAATCGACACCCTGATCTAGGAGAATTTGAATGCGAGGGCGATGAAACTCCTTGAGAGCCTCTGTGGTAATCTGACCATAATCACCACTGTACTCAGAACCATTGGCCAAATAGGCTGCGTAAGGACCGACATCACCAGAGATCAATGGATAAGGACGCTTAGCTTTCTCAGTCTCATCTAAAGCTCCCCAGACCTTATCGCGTGCAGCCTTTGCCAACTGAACTGTCAAGGCAATAATCTGCTCCGCTTCTTTCTCAGTAAGTCCAGCGTCTATCAAGCCTGGTAAGGTTGCCTGATAAGACGATGTGGTAATCAAATCAGACCCAGCAGCTACATAGGTTTCATGGATTTTTTGAATAACTTCTGGCTTGTCAAGCAGGTACTTGGCTGACCAGAGTTTCCCAGAAATATCATAACCCAAGCTCTCCATCTCTGTTCCCAGAGCCCCATGAAGAATGAGGGGAGATTTATTCTCTAAATAGTCTTTAAATATTGCCATGCAAGGCCTCCTTACCATTTCTTAAAACGAAGGTAGTGATAGATCATTTACACTAAAGACAAAAACTCGGATCTCTCCGAGCTCTTTTTATAATTCTGCTAAAATCGTATCCCATGCTTCATCATAACCGTCACGTGTGACAGATGAAAAGACGATGAAATGGTCATTTTTATCGAAATTGAGTTTTTTCTTAATAATTGATTCGTGCTTGTTCCATTTTCCGCGAGGAATCTTGTCAGCCTTAGTCGCTACAACGATAACCGGAATTTCATAATACTTGAGAAATTCATACATTTGGATATCGTCTTGAGTTGGTTCATGTCGGAGGTCAACCAAGCTAACAACGACACGAAGATTATCTCGAGTCACGAGGTACTCCTCAATCATTTTGCCCCATTTGGCACGTTCTTTTTTAGACACACGGGCATAACCGTAACCTGGCACATCCACAAAACGAAGCTTATCGTCAATATTGTAGAAATTAAGCAACTGAGTTTTCCCTGGTTTCCCAGAAGTACGTGCTAGGTTTTTACGACCAAGAAGTGTATTGATAAAGCTTGATTTACCAACATTCGAGCGTCCTGCTAGGGCAACCTCAGGGAGGTCATCTTGGGGATAGTGGCTCTTATTCGCCGCACTGAGCAAAATCTCAGCATTGTGCGTATTTAGGACTTGTTCTTCAGCCATAGAACCTCCTTATGCTGTTTCCAAAACTGGAGCAGCTGTGCCGTCAACGGCTTCTTTTGTAATACGAACCTTAGTAACATCTTCCTGACTCGGAATCTCAAACATGACATCCATCATGACTTCCTCAATGATAGAGCGAAGGCCACGCGCACCGGTCTTACGTTCAATTGCCTTACTTGCAATAGCTTCAAGAGCATCCTGGTCAAACTCCAGTTCAACCCCATCATAAGACAAGAGGGTTTGGTACTGTTTAACCAAGGCATTTCTAGGCTCTGTCAAGATACGAACCAAGTCGTCAACCGTTAACTGTTCAAGGGCCGCAAGGACTGGCAAACGTCCGATAAACTCAGGGATAAGACCGAATTTTTGAATATCTTCAGCCACAATTTCTTGCATGTATGATGAGTCATCATCAATTGCCTTATTATTTTGACCAAAACCAATGATTTTCTCACCAAGACGTTGCTTAACGATATCTTCGATACCATCAAAAGCACCACCAACGATAAAGAGAATATTCTTAGTATCAATTTGAATCATCTCTTGGTTAGGGTGCTTACGACCACCTTGAGGTGGAACGCTAGCCACTGTTCCCTCAATAATCTTCAAGAGAGCTTGTTGAACCCCTTCACCTGAAACATCACGAGTGATTGAAACATTCTCACCTTTTTTGGCAATCTTATCAATCTCATCCACGTAGATAATCCCACGTTCCGCACGTTCAATATTGAAGTCTGCCGCTTGGATTAGTTTGAGGAGGATATTTTCCACATCCTCACCCACATAACCTGCCTCTGTCAATGATGTCGCATCCGCAATTGCGAAAGGAACATTCAGGCTACGAGCCAAGGTCTGAGCCAAGAAAGTTTTCCCTGACCCTGTTGGTCCAATCATGAGAATATTTGATTTTTGCAAATCCACATCATTGTCTTCACGACTTTCTGTGAAGTTGATACGTTTATAGTGATTGTAAACAGCTACCGCCAAGGCACGTTTGGCACGGTCCTGCCCCACGACATAGTTGTTCAAAATATCTAAAAGTTCTTTTGGCTTCGGAGTTTCAGCCAAGTCAGCCAAAACTTCTTCTGCCATTTCCTCACGAATGATTTCTTGTGATAAGGCCACACATTCGTTACAGATAAAGACGCCATTCCCAGCGATAATTTTCTTTACTTCTTCTTGGTTTTTGCCACAAAATGAACAATAAACCATTTCTTCATTACGATTTCCAGCCATTTATTCCTCACTCTTTTCTAAAATAGGGTGCCATAGAAGGCGTGAATAGTATTGACAAGGTTAGTAAAAGCATTTAAAAAGAGAAAAACTGCTAACCCATAACGTTTCTTGCGAAAGGCAGGAATGGCAGAGAGTACACAAAGCACCCCCAATAATGCAGTAAATAACCCAAAAACACTACGTTGCATGAACCTAGTCTCCTTCTTTTTCATAGCGACTTATACTAAAGTCGTAGGCATTTTTATCATCCTTGATCACGCGGTCACGTGATACCTCTTTAAATGCCGTCATGTCTAGTTGTGGAAATACGTGTCTCCCTCTAAATCAGCCTCAATAGTTGTCTTGATGAGTGCATCATAATGTCCATCAAAAGCCTTGTAGACACCCGCACCACCAGCAATATAGAGGTCCTTATCTTGCTGTTCGAACCAAGCCAGAGCTTCCTCAACACTCGTAACGGTCGTCACACCCTCACAGTCGAATTCCTTATCTCTTGTCAAAATCAAGGTTTCACGTCCTGGTAGGCAACGACGGTTCATGCCATCAAAGGTCACACGTCCCATGAGAATTGCTGAGCCCATGGTCGTTTTCTTGAAATGTGCCAGTTCAGCAGGCAAGTGCCAAGGCATGGTGTGATTCTTCCCAATAACATGGTTATGAGCTTCCGCCCAAATAGCAATGAGTTGTTTAGACACAGTATTTCCTTTTCTTTTTAAGTTTACAATCCATTCTAACAAAAAAAGAGAAAAAGAGCTTGGAAAAAACTTTGCCAGCTCTTTATGGGCTTAAATCATAAGCATTTATTAAATTGCTAAGTCAAATTTGAGTTGAGGTTTAACAGGCTCATAGTCAACCAATTCAAAATCTTCTGGTTTGATATCAAAGAAATTCGTTCCATCAGGAACATTGAGGACCAAGCGTGGTTGGCAATCAGAGGGCTGACGTTTGAGCAGTTCTTCGGCTTGCTCAAATTGATTGTCATAAATATGGAGGTTGTTGATAAAATAAAAGAATTTACCAACTTTCCAACCAAAGTGCTTGGCAATCATCATCTGAAGGGCCACATACTGCATGGCATTAATATGATGAGCCACCAACATATCGTTAGAGCGTTGCGTCAAAGTGGCGTCCAAATAAATGTCCTCACCCACACGACGAACGTCAAACATGGTTTGGAAGGCACAAGGCTGAAGTCCTGCTGTCTCCTCGAAGGCCTCGTAATCCCAAAGGGAGATGACATTACGGCGATTCCACGGATTAGCCTCCAACTGAGCCAACAAACGGTTAATAATATCGTGCTTCTTAACGACCGCCCCATAACGCTGACCAATCGAACGCTTGTCCCCATTATTGGCAGGTACGCCTTCAACTTCCCAGTCATTCCAATAATGCACATTATACTTGTCTTCAAGGACATCTAGGCTATTTGACTGGTCTTGGTAAATCCAAAGCACTTCTTTGATAGCAGATTTGATAGCAATAGGACGAAGAGTGGTAATAGGAAACTCTCCCTTGCTCAAGTCATATTCTGCAAAAGCTCCAGTGATGTATTTGGAGTTGGCTGTGGTGCCATCCTTGTATTTAGGACGTGCTTGCTCCGACCAAACGCCTTCTTCCATGATTTTAGTGATATTTTCTTTAAATATAGTGTCTGCTTTTGTCATGATTTTCCTCTTTATTCTATTGAAAACAAAGTATTTTTTGAGACTTCCCTTAAGTGATTACGGACGTCTGCGAACTTCTTCGAAGTTCCAAGACTAATTTTTGAGCCTATGGTCTCAAAAATTCCGAGTGTCTGTAAACAAAACACTTTATTTACAGACACTTATCTCACAACGGAAAGTCTCACTTAACGCTCGCAATGATTTCAATATATAACAACAATTTTACTCTTCTAACATAGCTAAAAAACAAGTAGATTACCATTTCAATTTTACCTTATTCTGGTGTAAATGAGAAATATAAGCTATGGAATAGCAAATGTAAGTCGTGTAAAATCCCCTAGTTCCTATCAAAAAATGAGATATAACTAACTATCAAAGTTTTTTCAAGGCGAAAGCGCTCTTTTATGGTAAAATCACTATAGATTAGTATCTTCTGGATACTCTACAATGAAGAAAAAAGGAAACATCATATGTCTATTGGAATTGATAAGATTGGTTTTGCGACCAGTCAATATGTTCTAAACATGGCTGATCTCGCTCTTGCCCGTGGGGCGGAGCCTGAAAAATTCAGCAAGGGGCTGATGCTTGATGCAACCAGTATTACGCCGATTACAGAAGATATCGTGACGCTTGCCTCTGATGCAGCGGCTGATATTTTAAATGACGACGACAAAAATGCTATCGATATGGTCATCGTAGCTACTGAGTCTTCCATTGACCAGTCTAAGGCTGCTGCTGTCTATGTCCACAGTCTTTTAGGTATTCAGCCTTTTGCTCGTTCTTTGAAATGAAGGAAGCTTGTTACGCTGCAACTGCTGGACTTAACTATGCTAAGTTGCATGTGGCAACTCACCCAGATAGCAAAGTTCTGGTTATCGCTAGTGATATTGCCCGCTATGGTGTCGGATCTTCTGGGGAGTCAACTCAGGGAGCTGGTGCTGTAGCTATGCTAGTCAGTCAGAATCCACGTATTTTGGAACTTGCTGATGATAATGTGGCACAAACTCGTGATGTCATGGACTTCTGGCGTCCAAACTACAGTTCAACGCCTTATGTTCAAGGCATCTATTCAACCAAGCAGTACCTTGACAGTTTGAAGACAACTTGGGCAGTTTATCAAGAACGCCATCAGGCTGATTTTACTGATTTTGCCGCTTTTTGTCTCCACCTTCCTTATCCTAAGCTAGCTCTTAAGGGACTTAACAAGATTATTCCAAAAGATTTGAATCCAGAGAACAAAGAGCGTCTGACAAACAACTTCGATGCTTCAATTACCTATAGTCGTCAAATTGGAAACATCTATACAGGGTCACTCTATCTTGGACTTCTGTCTTTGCTTGAACAGTCGCAAGACCTTAAAGCCGGAGATAAGATTGGCTTCTTCTCTTACGGTTCTGGAGCTGTCTCTGAGATTTTCTCAGGACGTCTGGTTGAAGGATACAAAGACCTGCTTCGTTCGGACCGCCTAGATACCTTTGCCAAACGTCAACAATTAAGCGTTACTGATTATGAAAAACTTTTCTATGAAGAGGCTCAGTTGGATGACACTGGTTCTACTCAATTCTCTGATTACCAAACCGGAGCTTTCCGTTTAGCTGAAATCTCTGAACACCAACGTATCTATAAAGGAAATTAATATGACAAAACTCTCTTGGACTGGTTTTTCCAAGAAGACACCGCAAGAACGTAAAGAGCATTTGAAAACGAATGCTCTTTTGTCTCAGGAAAATCAAGATCTTCTGGATAAGGACCAACAACTCACCCTTGAAACAGCCAATCAAATGGCTGAAAATGTCATTGGTCGCTTTACACTTCCCTTTGCCATTTGCCCAGATGTATTGGTAGATGGTGTGACTTATCAGGTTCCCATGGTTACCGAAGAACCTTCAGTTGTGGCTGCTGCTTCCTACGCTAGCAAGCTCATTAAGCGTTCTGGTGGTTTCACGACTACAATCCATGACCGTCAAATGATTGGCCAAGTTGCCCTCTTCGACGTTCCTGATAAGGCTGATGCTTCAAGCAAAATTCAAGCAGCCAGTCAGGACCTTATTGAGATTGCCAAAGAAGCTCACCCTTCTATTGTTAAGCGTGGGGGTGGCCCTCGCAGGCTCTGGACTGAGACTAAAGGAGACTTCCTCATTGTCTATCTAGCCGTTGATACCCAAGAAGCCATGGGAGCCAATATGGTCAACACCATGATGGAAGCCTTGGTGCCAGAATTAGAAAACCTGTCAGAAGGTCAAAGCCTTATGGCTATTCTCTCAAATCTAGCCACTGAGAGTCTTGTGACAGCGACTTGTCGTCTTAGCACGCGCTTCCTCAGTCGAAATAAGGAAGAGGCACATGACCTAGCCAAGAAAATGGAGATGGCTAGCCAACTGGCTCAGGTGGATCCTTACCGAGCAGCTACCCATAATAAGGGAATTTTCAATGGTATCGATGCCCTAGTTATCGCAACCGGAAATGATTGGCGAGCAGTTGAGGCCGGTAGTCATGCCTTTGCTAGCAAGGATGGTAGCTACCGTGGTCTGTCCACATGGACTTATGACCAGGAAGCTAAGGAACTAGTTGGAGAATTAACCCTCCCCATGCCAATCGCAACCCGTGGAGGTTCAATTGGACTTAACCCTAGTGCTTCTATCGCCCATGATTTGCTTAATCATACAGATGCTAAAACCCTAGCCAGTATCATCGTCTCTCTTGGTTTGGCACAAAATCTGGCTGCTCTAAAAGCCCTGACTTCAACAGGAATCCAAGCAGGACATATGAAACTCCAAGCCAAATCTCTGGCCTTGTTAGCCGGAGCTAGTCCTGAAGAAATGCCTCAAGTTTTGGCTGAACTTCTCAAAGCCAAACATATGAACCAAGAAACTGCACAAGCAATTTTGGAGAAACTCAGAAACCATAAGTAGTGGATCAGAAACAATAAAAAAATCACTCTGCCTAATCACATAAAAAATAAAGATGTTGGAAATTTTATCTCAACATCTTTTTCATATCTCACAAGTTCTGACTTGACTTGAATTTCTATAATGTTATAATCTAGTTATGAAAACTAGATTAAGAGGTTTTTATAATTTGACAACACAACAATACCCTCTCTGGGAAGAATTACCAGAGATTGAACTCTATTTGGATCAGGTTTTGCTCTATGTCAACCAGGTCACCCAAAGCACTTTGGGACCAAACGACAAGGGGTTAACCGCCTCTATGGTCAATAATTATGTCAAACATGGCCATGTCGCAAAACCCATCAAGAAAAATATAATGCTGCTCAGGTAGCTAGACTTATTGTCATCACTAGTCTGAAGACCGTCTTTGAGATTTCTGAGATTGCTAAAACCTTGGAAATCCTACGTACAGATGCTGAAAGTCAAAAGAGTTACTACAATGACTTTGCAGCCTGTATGAATGGTCAGTTTCCCCAAGAGGCTCCGCAAGTCATACTCTCAGCCTGTCAGACGCTTCAATGCTACCGAGCTACACATCAACTTTTGAACGACCTTGAAGGAGAAAACAATGTCTAATACTGCTACTTTTAATACTTCTCCCAACCTCAAACTCAGTAAAAAACTTAGCTTTGGTGAGGAAGTGGCTAACAGCGTGACTCACGCCGTCGGAGCTATGGCCATGCTGGTCTTATTGCCAATTACTGCTGTTCATGCCAACAACGGCTACGGCATGATTGCTGCCGTCGGGATGTCCGTTTTTGTCATCAGTCTCTTCCTCATGTTTTTGAGTTCAGCCATCTATCATGCTATGGATTATAACTCACCCCACAAGATGGTTCTAAGAATTATTGACCACAGCATGATTTATATCGCCATTGCTGGAAGCTACACCCCTGTTGCCCTCTCATTGGTTGGCGGTTGGCTAGGCTATAGCATCATCATCCTCCAATGGGGAACAACAATTTTTGGTATTCTCTATAAAATCTTTGCTAAAAAAATCAATGAAAAGTTCTCCCTCTTCCTCTATCTGATGATGGGATGGTTGGTTATCTTCATTATTCCAGCTATCGTTACTAAGACAGGGCCAGCCTTTTGGGGGCTCATGCTTGCTGGAGGATTGTCATACACGGTTGGGGCAGCTTTTTACGCTAAGAAAAAACCATACTTCCACATGATTTGGCACCTCTTCATCATGCTGGCTTCAGCACTCCAATATCTGGGTATCGTCTACTTCATGCTTCCTTAAGCTAATACTAGACCGCAAGTTGTTATGGTATAATAAGGCATACGGAGGTAAATCATATGAAAAAAGAACTCAGACGAGATCCAAACAACAAAATCATTGCCGGTGTTTGTTCTGGTATCGCTAAATACCTTGACATCGACCCTGTCATTATTCGCCTCATTTGGGCTGCAGCGATTTTCTTATTCGGAACAGGCTTTCTTTTCTACATCATTTGCTGGATTATTATCCCAGAAGAAAGCAAGTGGTAAGCTATAATTGAATATACAAAAAGTGATACAGACCTAAATTTCTTACCATTTAGGTCCATATCACTTTCTTTTTTTATTTTCTCAAGCGGAGAATTAAATAGCTGACGTTAACTAGGAGTAAAACACTCCAAAGAATAAGAAAAGGAATATTTCCTCGGACAGCATTGTGCCAAATACCTAGGGCGTATAAGGCCATAAAGACTAGTGAGCCTAGAACTGCTGTTCCTTTATTGTTTTGTGGTTGTTTAGACATATGAACCTCCTTTGTTTGCTTTTTCTGAACCGGTTTAAAGCCATAAACCAGAGCAAGAAAAAGTCTAGCTTGGCGTTTGACATCATTTGCCAAAGATCTATGAGACTGGGCATAGATGCCTTTTGGATTGTAGAAAGATTTATCAAACTGTTCAGGTACTTGCTGTCCCCAACGTTTTTTCAATTTGTTGGGTGAACGAAAGCCTCTGGTCATCCGATTACGAAAATCAGGGTCATGTGGTTGGACCGGCTCCACATCCAGTTGCCAGTGGCGCTTGAAATTACCATAGTTGAAACTAGCACCATTAACCACCCCACTCTCAGTCACCTGCTCCGCATCGACCTCATTGAGGAAATTTCCCTGACTATCCAGAATAAACTCTACACGATTATAGAGGAGAATCTTGAGATTAACACTAGGAATCCCATCTGGATAAATCCCCTTGCCATCACAGAAAGAAATCTTTTGGTGCAGACGCCCCTGATCAAACATGGTGAAAGGTTTCCATCTGAGATAGACAGCTAAAGCTTCTTTGTCTGTCATCCCTGTTTTTTTATAATGTGTCCTCACATACTGGGCCTGTTGACTAGAAATCAGGTAACGTAACTGATGGATTTGTCGCTCAATAGAGAATTTTTTAGATAAGCTGTCCTCAGGAAAAGCCAAATCTACTAACCTGACAACATCCTTCCAGAAAGCATCATGAGGCGCCAAGTCAGGGTCAAAATAGGATAATAAACGCTGAGTTTCCTCTATCTCCCCAGATAGATCCTCTGGCATCTCTATATAAGCAAGCAATAACTTCAGCACCTGCAGTGGCTGGTATTCCTTTTGCCATTCCTTCCATAAGCTATAAAAGGCTTTTGAGCCTATGAGCATCTCATCTCTCCTCAATAACATAAGTTAGTTTAATCAGTGGTCCCCTTTATGAAGTCCTCTATCTTAGCAACTACCTCTTTGGTCTGATAGTGATAAAGATAATGTGGGGCATCATAAAAAGTCAGTTCGATATTTTTCTGGTCCTTTGCAAATCTGGCCGCATAATTTCGCCACTCCTCCTTGCTAAAACTCGTGCCTTCTCCATTAGAAACCAAAAGTAAGGTGGGGATTTGTGAATCTATCTTAGCATCAACCTTTTTAGCATTTTCCTTAACAGATAGGCTCTCATTTAACATAGCTTGTGACAGTATTTGACGATAAGCTATTCGTTGATAGAGGCGTCGATCACTACTACTTAGATTTTCATTAGGCACATATAAGCGACTCGGTATATACCTTAAAAGACCTAATTGACTTCCCAAACGAGCCATACGTAATATCTGAGGGTGCATTTTTAAATGAGCATAACTTTCTGGTAGGGCCCAATCTAAACCAATGATAGCTTTCACTTCACTAGGGTATTTTTCCTGCCACAGAAGTGTCTCTAAGGAGGCCATCGAATGAGAAAGGATAATATAAGGACCTGAGACATGAGCCCTGGCTAGGGCTTGACGTGTCTCTGAAAGAACCTCAGAAACATCTCGGGACTTGGATGTATCCTCACTGTAACCATAGCCAGCCCTTTCAACAACGACTATCTTATACTGCTTCGAAAGCCCATCATACAAGTCTTTAAAATCTAGAATGGGAGAGGCTGTTCCAGCACCAGAAAGAAAAACTAGAGTTTGTGGCCCCTCCCCCTTTACAAAGATGCTCATTTCATGGCCATTGACAGACACCATTTGCCCCATAGGTTTGAGGGAAGCCTTCTCTCTTTGCAAGGCCAATCTATGGTAAGTAAAACTAGCCAGTAACAAGACTATAACTGCTCCTAACAGAAATAAAAGTCTTTTCCTAAAAACGTGCATGGTTTATCCTACTAAAAAGTCAGCTAGCTTAGCTAACCGACTTTCTGATTTATTCGGCATCTGGGCGTGATTTGCGAGCAATATCAGCAAGGATATTTTCTACAAATTCTGACACAGCTTCAGTGTGTGTTTGTTTTTGTCCATAGCGACGAACGTTAACAGTTCCGTCTTCCATTTCCTTATCACCAACAATCAATTGGTAAGGAATTTTTTGTGTTTGAGACGCACGAATCTTGTATTGCATTTTCTCGTTACGTTCATCCACTTCAACACGGATACCGCGGTCACGAAGTTGTTTAGCAACTTCCCAAGCGTAATCTGTGTGGGCTTCATTTGAAACTGGGATAACAGTCACTTGTTGAGGTGCCAACCAAGTTGGGAAGGCTCCTTTATAGTTTTCAATAAGGATAGCTGTAAAGCGTTCCATTGTTGAGATAACCCCACGGTGAATCATAACTGGACGGTGTTCTTCCCCATCAGCACCGATGTATTTAAGGTCAAAGCGTTCTGGAAGCAAGAAGTCCAATTGGATAGTAGAAAGTGTTTCTTCATTACCAAGGGCAGTCTTCACTTGAATATCAAGTTTTGGACCGTAGAAGGCAGCTTCACCTTCTGCTTCAAAGTAGTCGAGTTCCATGTCATCCATGGCTGATTTCAACATACTTTGAGCATTTTCCCACATTTCATCATTGTCAAAGTATTTGTGAGTATCTTTAGGGTCACGGTATGACAAACGGAAACGATAGTCAGTCAAGTTGAAATCTTCGTAAACGTCGATAATCAATTGAAGCGTACGTTGGAACTCATCTTTGATTTGTTCAGGTGTTACGAAAGTATGACCGTCATTAAGTGACATTTCACGCACACGTTGAAGTCCTGTAAGGGCACCTGATTTTTCATAACGGTGCATCATACCAATTTCAGCGATACGGATAGGCAATTCGCGGTAAGAGTGCACATGGTGTTTGTAAACTTCGATGTGGTGAGGACAGTTCATTGGACGAAGGACAAAGGCTTCACCATCTCCCATATCCATTGTTGGGAACATATCTTCACGGTAGTGATCCCAGTGACCTGAAGTCTTGTATAGCTCAACTGATGCAATTGGTGGAGTGTAAACGTGTTGGTATCCTGCTGCTACTTCCTTATCAACAATGTAGCGTTCCAAGACACGACGGATTGTCGCACCATTTGGCAACCAGAATGGAAGACCTTGACCAACCTCTTGAGAAATCATGAACAAATCAAGTTCTTTACCAAGTTTACGGTGGTCACGTTCTTTAGCTTCTTCGAGGCGTTTAAGGTAAGCCTTGAGATCTTTTTTATCGAACCAAGCTGTACCGTAGATACGTTGCATCATAGCATTGTCGCTATTTCCACGCCAGTAAGCACCTGCAACATTCAAAAGGTGGAAGACTTGGATACGACCAGTTGATGGCACGTGTGGGCCACGGCAAAGGTCAACATACTCACCTTGACGGTAGATAGTCAAACCACCTTCGTCTTCTGAGTGTTCTTCAATCAATTCCAATTTATATGGGTCATTTTTGAAGATTTCACGCGCTTCGTCTTTAGTCACTTCTTCACGGATTGATGGGAAGTTTTCTTTAACGATTTTCTTCATTTCTTCTTCGATACGAGGAAGGTCTTCGTTAGAAATTTGACCAGCTTCATTGTCAGTATCGTAGTAGAAACCATCTTCGATAGCTGGACCAACACCCAAATGAATATCTGGGAAAAGGCGACGAGCTGCTTGGGCAAACAAGTGAGCCGCTGAGTGACGCAAGATTGGAAGAGCGTCTTCGTGATCAGGTGTCACGATTTCGATGCTTCCATCTTCAGTAATCGCACGAGTTGTGTCAATCAATTTACCGTTAAATTTACCAGCAAGTGCCTTTTTAGCCAAAGAGTTGCTGATAGATTGTGCAATTTCAAAAGTTGTAACGCCAGATTCAAATTCACGAACAGCGCCATCTGGGAAAGTAATGTTAATCATAATTAAGATGTCAGAGCCCTAAAGGATGAGCCCTTTCTTCCTTTCTATTTAATGTTTTTGTTGTAATAGTTTGTTTCTAGGATGCTTTGCAATTCTGTCTTATGCCAACCTGCACCAATCATCATCTTGTTGATATTAAAGTCTAGCTCCCTACCATCAGTTAGAACGAAACGAAGTTTGTAACCAATAAAGAAACGTTTCTTAAACTGATAGGACTTAATCATCTCTTCAGGAAGTGTAGCGATAATCTTTCCTAATTTTCCTAAAGGAGTAATCGAGATAATGAAAACCTCTTTTTCTGTAAAAACAATAAGAAAATAGGCATTGGCTGTTCCACCAAGTCTTTGGGTAGCATAGATAGCGTGCATAGTCTCAGCAAGACTAGCATCTACACCGTGATCAATCAAGTAGGCCTTGATAGCTTCATATTTGAACCCCATAAAATTCTCCCTCAACTAAATAGATAGTGTCACCTCGGTCTAAACAATCCTTTTAGTAATCAAAGAGAAAATATTTAGTCACAAAGTAAAGCTCTTCTATCTAAACTAGACATTCTAAAAATTGTAAAGCATACCAAACAATACAAAAAGCGACATCCTCAAAAGGACGTCGCAACGTGGTTCCACCTTAGTTCATGTACGACAAAAAACGAGTCTGTCCTACACCTCTGATTGGCTCTAACGTGGCCACCGTTTTATGTTTGCATAAAAAGTTAATCGAGTAGTCCCAATCATGTCCTCTGCGTGATTTCCAGCACCACACGCTCTCTGAAAGATTTCCCATGACTGATATGTCTCTATGCGTTATTATAGCATGAAACTGTAATTTTTCAAGCTAATTATCTCTTTTATTAATCAATTCTAAGATTTTATCTGACTAGAAATCTGGTAGCTTTCCTAATCCAATAGTTTCGTGATATTTCTGATTTTCTTGACCTGTTTGGCTGATCCTTTGAGGATACGAACAGAGCCGTTAACAGGCAAGGTAATAGCCTTAGTTGGCAAATAAGTTACCATACGCGTCAAGCGTTTCATTGTACTATCTTCACCATTCAAATCATTGTGGAAATCCTTAGAAATCGTAAGGTCCAAGTAATACTCATAGACACGTTTTCCAAAGTTTTCCGCAGAAATTTCATAAAGCTTGTCAGCCCACTTAGTTTCGTCTTTTTCTGGTGTTGCAATGGCTGCTTCCAAAATGGCCCCAGCTAAATCATTATCATGATAATAAAGCGTTCCAAACATCTGGTCTGTAATCACATTATCCAAATAAGGATTTCCGTGAGCAATGATTGGGGTACCGCTAGCCAAGGCTTCCAGATAGGTCAAGCCTTGAGTCTCACTGGTTGATGCCGAAATGAAGAAATCAGCAGACTTATAATAAAGTGCTGTCTCACTAGGCGCAATCATACCAGTGAAAACCACCTTGTCCTGAATACCAAGTTTTTTGGCTTGAGACTTAAGATCTGGTAGGTAAGGACCGTCACCAGCTACAACCAAACGTACCTTGTCGTCTTCCTCCAAAACAGAAGGTAGAGCAGCTAGTACAGCCTGGATGTTTTTCTCATAGGACACACGAGAGAGGCTCAACAACATGGTCTCATCAGAAGAAATACCAAGCTTGGCTCTCAAGTCCGCCACATCATCTTCAGTAATCTCAGGACGTTGGAACTTTTCAAGTTCAATTCCAGTTGGAATGACACGTTTTTCAGCTGCAACCTTGTACTTGAGCAAAAGGTCATAAACAATCTCACTCGGACAGATGACTCCATCCAAATCGCTCATAAAGCCACGAACAATGTACTTAACCATACTTGGACGGATAACCATACCTTTGGCAATATAGCGGACATAGTCTTCATACTGAGTATGGTAGGTATGCACAACAGGAATCCTAAGTTCGCGTGCAATGGCAATCCCTAGCAGACCTAATGAAAACTCTGTCTGCGTATGAATAATATCAAGCTTATATTGTTTGGCAATCTCTAGTGCCTTGGAAAAGCCACGATAAGCTACACGGCGATCCTTAAAAGCAAAGAAAGGCACACTCGGAATACGGACAATCTGCCAGTCTTCATAGCGGTCAACATCTCTATCAGTGGTCGTAAAGATAAAGACTGTATGTCCCATTTTTTCCAACTGCGTCTTCAGCGTGCGAATACTGGTCGCAACACCTGATACCTGTGGAAAATAGGTATCTGTAAACAATCCGATACGCATTTAAATCTCCAATACTTCTTTGTAGGCTTCAACAAGCTTTTGGGCGACATCATCAATCGAGCGACTTTCTGCAACCTTATAGCCTTCTTCACGTTTGTCCACTTTACCATCGATAATATCTTGCAAGGCTACTACAAATTCGTCCACGTTGTGCCCGAATGAAGCCGACTTGTCATCAACCCAGCCTTCATAAACAGGAATATCACGCAAAACCACATGCTGGTGACTGGCAAAGGCTTCTAGCACCACAATCCCTTCAGTTTCCTCGTAAGATGGGAAAAAGAAAGCATTAGCACCACTCATAGCTCCCTGGAAGACGGCTCCCTTGAAATAACCTGGGAAGCTGACATTATCAGGATGCTTACCATTGACAATGTCTCGAATCTTCTTAGGAATCAGCCATTTACTGATACTACCTAACCAAATGAAACGAACATGAGGCATCTTTTCGGCAACCTTGACGAAATCTTCAATTCCCTTGCGTTGGAAATAAAGACCCGCACAAATCACCACTGGCTGTCCTTCCTTAATACCAAAGTAGTCTCGGAAAACTTCTTCCTTACGTGGATCCTTACCGTATTTTTTCAAATCAATCCCATTTGAAACAGCAATGATTGGTGTGGTAACTCCGTAAGACTGAATCAATTTTTTAGAATACTCAGATGGCGTAATCACGTAATCGGCCTTTTGATACATGTGGGCCAAGTATTTTCCAAAAAGTGGAGCCAAAAGGTTAGAACCGATGAATGAATTCTCAAAGTCCTCACGTGTCGAATGGCCATGCATGATGACCTTCTTGCCACGGCGTTTTGCAGCATGCAACAACATCAAGCTACGTGGACCATAAGTATTAATATGAACGACATCATAATCACCCAAGATGTCCGTTGTATAGGGAATCCCCGCCAAGTCCAAGGCATGCATCTGATGGTGGAGAGCCCGTCCGATTCCTGATTTTTCAAGAACCGATTTTCCTTCAAGATAAAGTAGAACTTTCATACTCTTCATTATAGCTTAATTTAGTAGAAATTTCATCTTGCAGTTGGCTTTATCTTGATTTCTCATTTAATGAGATAGGCGGCCAAATACTAAAAAAGATCGAGAATACTCGATCTTTTAGGTCATCATCTTAAACGTCTTTACGGCGACGATGGCTATATGCTACACCCATGACTGCTGCCACTTCTGCTGCCGCACCAAGGGCAAGCAAGGCAGTATCGTTAGCTTGACCAGTCTCTGGAAGTTGAGGTCCTGATTTCTCAGAGGATTGAACTGGCTTAGCTGGTTTTGGAGTCACCGGTGGAGTAGGCGGAGTTGGTGGTGTTGGCGGAACCACTGGTGGTTTAGGTGGGACACTTGGTGGTGTCGGTGGTGTTGGCGGTGTAGGAGGTTTTGGAGGAATGTAACTATTGTTAAATTCTGTATCCAAAGGAAGGAGAACGGCTGCTACAAGTAGATTTTCCTTTTCACCTACAGTCTTAGTAACGGTCACCTGGAACTTAGCCACCATGTTATCATAAACCACGTCAGCTTCATTGCCCTTGACTTCTTCAACAGTGTAGTAGTAAACACCTGGTTTGTCGTAGACAATATTTCCAAAACTAATATTTCCTTGTGCATTATTGGTCACTGTTTGGATAACATTACCCTTGTCGTCCTTAAGGACGAAACTAAACTCACCATCTTTGAGGTTGCGACCTGTAAGAACCTTGGTCAATTCGAATTTAGCCTTGGCTGGTTGCACGTCTTTAACATAGTTATTGAAAACAGTGTCTTTTGGATTAGCAACTGTTGATACCAATGCATCACCATCTCGTGTCACTGTAATCCAGACAGTTGCCTTCATACCATCATAGATGATATCTTCGTTAGTTCCCTTAACTTCTTCAACAGTATAAGTGTAAGTTCCTGCCTTATCAAAGTGAAGTTCACTAAACGCAACACGACCATCAGCTGTATTACCAACTGTTCGACAATATGACCGGCACTATCTTTGAGAACAAATTGGAACTCATTAGCAGTCAAAGTTTGGTTGACACCTGCCTTAGTCAATTCCTTACTGAACTGAATAGCGGCCTTAGCTGGAGTCACAAACTTGTTGTTAAAGATAGTGTCTTTAGGATTAACCACGGTTGAAACAAGGGCGTCGCCATCACGTGTTACCGTGATAGAAACAGCAGCTTTCATGCTGTCATAAACAATTGAGTCATCCTTACCTGTAAGCTCTTCAACAGTGTAGTTGTAAGTACCTACCTTGTTAAAGGTTAGCTCACTAAAAGCAACCTGACCATCAGCCGTATTACCAACAGTTTCAAGGACTTTTCCAAAACGGTCTTTGAGAACAAATTGGAATTGATCTGCTTTTAAATCTTGTTTAACGCCTGCCTTGGTCAATTCCTTACCAAATGCAATTTTGGCCTTGGCTGGTGTTACCAATTTATTGTTAAAGATAATGTCTTCTGGATAGGCAACCTTGGCAACCAATTTGACTTGATTGTCCACAGTTTCACGAACAACCTGAATGGTGATATTGGCTTCTAGTTTGTCATAGACCACATCTTCGTCATTACCCGGAACCTCTGTCACACGATAATGATAGATACCTGGCTTACTGAGTGAGAGATCTGAAAAGACGATTTTACCCTTGGCATCATTAGTGGTTTTCCTAAGTCAACAGGATTGGCACTATCAGTCACATCAACTAATTTAAATGTAAATTCTTTATCCTTAAGTTCTCTACCCGCCAAGTCCTTCTCAAGCTCAAGATTGAAATGAGCGAGGTTATCTCCGATGGCATCTCCTCGGCCACCAACCAAGCGAATAGTTGACTTGTAAGAATCGGAAACAACATCAGCATGAAGTTTAATACGGTTGACAGGGTTAGCTGATTCTTCAACAGGTTGTGTCAAACGGGTTTGATACCAAACATAAACCATGCGGTCCAACTGATTGAGTTTAAGCTCAAAATGACTATCATCATAAGAGAAACTCTTAATCAGATCCATAGCTGATCCCTTGTCAATCCAAGGATCTGCCGAATCAATGTAGCGAAGTTGCAAAGAACCGTCCACAAATCTTTGATTGTCAGACCAAGTATCAACCAGTTTCAAGTTGTTAAGGAGACGTCTTGAGTAATTGAGACGCATCTGCCAATTTAGGATAGTTGGATCATGCTTGTCTTGACTACCCCATTTAGAGATAACTTCTTGACCTGGAGGAGGTGATTGCACTTTACCTACTGAAACATGAATGATACGTCCCTCAAAATCAAGAGTAAGATGTTCCCCTTCATCTACTTCTTCAGAATAAAGGGTGTCCAACTCCAAACTCATGAGCTTATTGTTGGGATGTGTTTGGAAATAGTTATTAAAGGTCGTTGTGACACGATTCTTCTCAGGATCAATTTGAGCCAGACCTACAATTTGATTGTCTGGATTATAGACATTGATATCGTAGCTAGTACGGAAACGCAACTGCTCAGGCAAATTAAAAATGACCTGATCCCCTTCATTGATGGTCATATCATCAGGGAAAGGAATATTGTGGTAGACAACCTTGCTAGTAGCGTACTTACTATTTCCGTTTGGAAATTCCATTTCCACATCAGGATTTTGAACAGTGATTTCAGTACCTGTCTTAGTCACCTTGACATCCGCTGGAATCGGGCGACTTAGGTTGGTAACCTTAAGTCCGAAATTATCAGACGAAGTGGAACTCGTATTGTTAGCTGCAGCGAGGTCGCTAGCGCTAGCTTCTCGTGTTTCATTGACTGTAACAGGTTTCTCACTGAGCCCCTCACTAGTCTTATCTTGTGATGTACTCGTTTGTTCAGAGCTTGCAACCGTTTGCTCTTGAAGCGCAACTTCACTAGAAACAGCAGTCACTGAGATAGCACTGGTACTTTCTGCTTGAACGGTAGGTTCAGCTGTCACTTCTTGACTTGAGGCACTAGTGCTTGTCCTTTGGCCCCCACCATCAGACTCACTGGCTTCCTCAAGTACACTCGTCGCTGGTTGGCCTTTAGGCTCTTCAGCTTGATCTGCTTTGGCGGTACTTACACCAAAAACTGCAGACGAAAGTAAGACCGAAGCAACGCCCACCGTAAACTTACGGATGGAGAAACGCTGCCTCGAATCACCGAATCGGTTATTCATGATTCTATCCTCCCATTTTTACAAATCTTAACATTTTTGTAACCCTTTTCATTCTGAATTATACACTATTTTCAGAACTTTGCAAGATAATTATTTACCCCTTTGGAGGTTTTGTAAAGCTTTCTAAGATATCAATAGATAGTGAAATTTGTTAACCCTTATATGATAAGCTTTCTTTCGGAGTCTCTCTTTTAATATTATTTTTCTTTCTCATTTTATTGCCATAATTTTAATTAAATTTCCGTCTGAAAAATGCTAAAATTCAGATTTTTTCTTTAAAAAATGAGAAGCTTATCTTATCTAAAAGCAGAAAAAAACTGCCATTCTTAAATGAATAGCAGTCATCTTTAAATTAATTAAGAAAATGAGCATAAGCACTCATTTAATGTATTTTAGGCAAGTTCTTTGAGAAACTCAACCAAGATAGCAGCTGATTGTTTCCCCGCCTGAATAATGAATTCATCAAAGGTAATATTAGCATCATGGGCAGCTGTATCACTCATGGCACGTACGACGATGAAAGGCTTTTTGACACTGTGTGCGGCTTGAGCAATAGCTGCTCCCTCCATCTCTACAGCCAAGACTTCTGGGAAATGACCCTTAATAGCATTAATCTTGTCTTGACCCGCAATGAAGCTATCACCCGTAGCGATAAGCCCAATCTTAGAATCAATGGAAGCCTGAGCCAAGACCTTTTCGAAAGTCTCTACGAAGGTAGAGTCACTTTCAAAGTAAAGTGGCTGCATAGACATTTGCCCATAATCATAGCCAAAGGCTGTCAAATCAACATCGTGATAGGCTAATTTTGAAGCTACAACCACATCTCCAATTTTAAGTCCAGGTGCTACTGCTCCTGCAGAACCAGTGTTAATGAGGGCATCAACGCCAAAATGGTCTGCCAAGACAGCCACAGACATGGCTGACATAACCTTACCAACACCTGATTGTACCAAAACGACGTCGTGTTTTCCCAAACGTCCTGTATAGTAGGTATTGCCAAGAACAGTTTCTTCAACCTTATTTTCCAATTGCTCCACTAGAAGCACTAACTCCTGCTCCATGGCAGCGATAATTCCAATTTTCATATAGTTCCTTTTCAGCTTGTAATCTTTCCTGAATCAGTAGCTAGGGCTATCTGACTCATAGACTTTTTAGAAATAAAAGACAGCAATGAAGAGAAGAATCAAGAGGACCACAACCCAAAAGAGGATGCGATTAAGCTTGTGTTGAAATTGATTGCGTTTAGCATTCTCAATTCGACGGCTCTTGTAGGCAGAAGGCTGGTAATCAGCCTCATAATCCTCGTCATAGAACTCTTGATCATAGTCCTCATAATAAGGAGGTTCCTCTAAATCGATTTCCCCACGCTTGGCCTGCTCAATGATATCGTCGGTCAAAAGTGGTTTTCCCATAGCTTATTTTCCTCCGAAATGAAGTGCATAGTATTGGAGTGCGATGATAGTTTTGGCATCCTGGATAGCCCCTGACGCTACAAGTTCCATACACTCTTCATAGGTCAATTCATAGAGTTCAAGGAACTCATCATCATCAAGTGGACGTGGATTTCCCACAGGTTTAAGGTTGGTCGCTACATAGAGTTTGATTCTCTCATTACAAAAGCCAATGGCTGTGTAAAATTCATAAATCAATTCCAGATCACCCTTGTATTGAGTCTCCTCTTCAAGTTCACGCGCTGCTGCAGCCATCTCATCGCCAGCTTCACCGACTTCCAGTTTGCCTGCAGGAATCTCGTAAGAAACCGCCTCAATAGCCTTACGGTATTGTTTTTACGATAATGATTTTTTTCCTTCTGGGGTAACCGCTAAAACGGCTACTGCTCCCTTGTGGAAGATGAGTTCACGACCAGCCGTCTTACCGTCTGGCAAGAGGACCTCGTCTACTGCAACTTCAAAAATATGTCCCTTAAATTTTTGACTCACGTTTGAGTGTTTTTTTCTTCAAACTCCATGAATTGACTCCTTTTACTTCTGACCTCATTCTAAGCTACCTCTACTCTACAAGAGAATCTAGCTCAGATAGTCTTAAGCCTACTTTTTGTTGGCTTGGGTGGTGAGGTTTCTTAATGGCATAGCCTTCTTTATTGACCTGACGGCCACGTCCAATGGCTACGCTGTCAGCTGGCACATCATCTGTGATGGTTGAACCAGCCGCTGTGAGAGCGTTAGCCCCAATTTCAAGCGGTGCAATCAAGGTTGAATTGCTTCCGATAAAGACATTGTTAGCAATTTGTGTCTTGAACTTGTGTTGTCCATCATAGTTTACGGTAATTGTTCCGGCACCAAAGTTAACGTCAGAACCAACTTCCGCATTACCAATGTAGGTTAAGTGACCAGCCTTGGTATTTTCACCGATAGTAGACCCCTTAACCTCAACGAAGTTACCGATATGAACATCTTTTTTGAGGGTTGAATCTGGACGAACATGGGCAAATGGACCAACGGTAACACCTTCTTCAACCACTGAGTGCTCAATCATAGAGTTAGTGATAACAGTTTTGGCACCGATAGTTGAATCAACAATATAAGTACCATTTGTAAGCACTGACTCTGCACCAATCTTAGTTTGTCCTTTAAGTGTCACATTAGCTTCAATGACAACATCTGGCTCAATTTCCACATCCACGTCGATATAAGTAGCGTTTGGATTTTGAAAAGTAACACCGTTGACCATGTGAGCTTTGTTGATACGACGACGCATAACATCTTCTGCCGTAGCTAGGGCAACACGGTCATTAACCCCAAGACTTTCTTCAAAGTCACGAAGGGTGAAGGCACCTACTTTTTCACCATTCTCACGGAAAATAGAAATGACATCAGTCAAATAGTATTCCCCTTGAGCGTTGTTAGTGTTGATATTTTTAAGTGCTTCGAAGAGACGTTTATTGTCAAAAACGTAAGTCCCTGTATTGATTTCTTTGACTTGTTGTTCAAACTCGTTGGCATCTTTTTGCTCAACAATCTTAGTCACTTCGCCATTTTCGTTACGGATGATACGACCATAACCAAATGGATTGTCCGCAGTTGCAGTCAAGATAGTGGCAACATTTTTGTGATTAACGTGGAAATCAATAAGGTTTTTAAGGCTTTCACCAGTAATCAAAGGCGTGTCACCAGCAATAACAAGCGTTTGACCTTCAAGTCCAGCCAACTCATCTTCTGCCATCATTACTGCGTGACCAGTCCCCAACTGCTCAGTTTGCATAGTGAAGGCAGATTGACCATCCAAAACCTCACGAACAAGTTCAGCCTTGTGACCAATAACAGTAACGTTTTTAGCTGGATCAATGGCTGAAACTGCACGGAAGACATGCTCAAGCATAGTGATGCCTGAAACCTTGTGCAATACTTTTGGAAGATCTGATTTCATGCGAGTTCCTTTACCCGCAGCAAGGATAATTGCGTAATTACTCATTTTCTTTTTCCTTCTTAAGATTTTTTTGATGGTTTCCTTCGTGGCGGTCTTAGCCTTGAGCCCCAAATCTCAGGGCCTCCACCTCCCACTGGGATAGCCTACGAAAGAAAGGGGCCTTGAAAACATAGTCTCTCATTTCTTAGAAAATATGTCCTCATAACTGAAGTTTTTTAGGGCCTCTGATTATCTATAATCGCCCTATTATACCATAAATGAAAAGGTTTTGGCAGAATGAAAGGTAATGAAAAAAGAGCTAACGCTCTTTTTTCTATGGATAGTTATCCTACAACCATTCTTTGTATTTCTTAATGTAGATATGCTTCACAAAGGTAACACTAAGCATATACAAACGATAATAACAAACAAGAGAATGAAATAGAGACCATTTAGATGACTAAGTTTTAAGAGACTAGCCAATGGACTGTAGGGAAGAGAGGTTACAAAGACAGCAGCAAATAGGGTTGTCACAACAACAGATAGTGCTGGGTGGCTTTGAATAAATGGTAGTTTTGGTGAACGTAACATGTGGATAACCATGGTTTGAGACCACATAGATTCGATAAACCAACCTGTTTGGAAGATGATAATAAAGGCTGCTGCTTCTGGTGAACCATGAACATAGCCATGCCCCAAAATCATTGGCACAATGATGAAATAGAGCAAGATGTAAGTCAAAATATCAAATACAGACGAAATAGGTCCAAACCAAGCCATGAAACGCATTATTGATTTGGCTTCCCAGATATGTGGCTCTTTAAGAAATTCCTTGTCCACATTGTCAAATGGAAGAGCGATACAAGAAATATCATAGACAAGATTAAGGACAATCAAATGCACAGGTGCCATTGGTAGGAATGGTAAGAAGATACTGGCAAAGAGGAGAGAAAAAATATTACCGAAATTTGAAGAAACGGTCATCTTGATATACTTGGTCATATTGGCATAGACCTTACGTCCTTCAACCAGCCCTTTTTCCAAGACCATTAGATCCTTATCAAGCAAGATAACATCTGCAGTTTCTTTGGCAATATCAACAGCTGTATCCACAGAGATACCCACATCTGACACCTTCATAGATGGGGCATCGTTGATACCATCACCCATATAGCCTACCTTATGTCCATTTTTCTTAAGGCTTAGGATAATTCGTGCCTTTTGGTCTGGGGATAACTTAGCAAAGACTGTTGTCGTTTCCACAGCCTTAGCCAAATCTTTATCTGACATGGTATCAAGATCACTTCCAAGCAGGATGTGCGTCACATCTAGACCAACTTTTTCACAGACAGCCTGTGTCACCTTGTCATTGTCTCCAGTCAAAATCTTTGTGGTCACACCATACTCTGCCAAAGCCTTGATAGCGGGTGCTGCTGATGGTTTTGGTGGGTCAAGGAAGGCAAGATATCCCGTCAATATCATGTCACTTTCATCTTCGACACTAAAGACGTCATTTTCATTAAGCTGTGATTTGTAGCTAACACCGAGAACACGCAAACCTTGTTCATTCAACTGTGCGACTTCCGCAAGGACCTCCTCACGAACATCGTCGGTTAATGGAATAATGTCACCCTTGTATTCCACATAGTTAGAAACAGAGAGCATTTCTTCAAGGGCACCTTTTGTCACCATGCTGACAAAACCATCATTGTCTTTAACAATGACACTCATGCGACGGCGTTCAAAATCAAAAGGGAGCTCATCAATCTTGTGGAAGGTTTGGTCAAGGTCACGAACGATGTCGTGTTTCTTAGCTTCTCTCTCAGTTCGGCTAATAATGGCACGGTCCATAAGATTTTTCAAGCCAGTTTGGAAATAAGAGTTAAGATAGGCTCTCCGAAGCACTGATAGGTCAAGGTCACCATGGATATCAAGAGGGTACTCAAGAACGATTTCATCTTGAGTCAGGGTTCCTGTCTTATCCGTACAAAGGATGTCGATAGCCCCTAGGTCTTGAATAGCATTAAGTTTTTTGATGACCACCTTTTCCTTGGCCATAATGATAGAACCCTTGGCAAGACTGGCTGTGATAATCATCGGCAACATTTCTGGGGTCAAACCGACTCCCACACTAAGGGCAAAGACGCCGGCTTCAAGCCAGTCCCCATCTGTTAAACCGTTAATCACAAAAACAACAGGAACCATGACCAACATGAGTCGAATCAAGAGCCAAGAAATGGAGTTCATCTCACGTTCAAATGAAGTTGGTTCGTCATAAGTATTGATGGTCTGCTCGATAGCTCCCATCATGGTGTCATCACCAACAACTAAAACCAAGGCTGTTGCACGACCAGAGATAACATTAGTTCCCATGAAAGCAAGGCTCTCACTCTCAAGCAAACTCTCTAGATTTGACCATCCGCCTTAGACAGACAAGCCTTTTCCACAGCATCGCTTTCACCTGTCAAGCCAGACTGTTGAACAAAGAAATCACGAGAGTCTAGCAAGACCACATCCGCCGGAATCATATCTCCCGCACTCAGTTTGACCACATCTCCAACCACAATTTCATCGATTGGGATTTCTTGCTCACTGCCATCTCGAAGTACTGTTGCTGTATTGACAATCATGCGAGACAAATTGCTGGCAGCCTTGTCACTACGAAGTTCTTGAATAAAACGGATACCACCAGATATCAAAACTAGAGTGACAATGATGATAGAAGTCGTTGGATCTTCTTCACCTGGTTTAGCAAGCCAGACATTGGTGATAAAGGAAACCAGAGCGATGACTAGGAGAATAACAGTAAAGGGATTGATGATAGATTCATAAATCTTTTTGATGATAGAATCCTCTTGTCCTTTGGTTATGACATTTTCCCCATAAAGGTCACGGTTTTCTTCTACTTGGTCTTCCTTCAAGCCATCCAAATGAGTCTTGTAGCGAGTAAGGGTTGTTTCAAGTGGCTCTTGAAGAGCAGCAATAAGTCTTTCTTTATTTGTTGACATTGGAATCTCCTTATTTAATCAGGAGCCAATCACTTATGGAGTCCCTAAGACACTAATCAGCGATTGACTGGTTAGGTGCGGTTCGGGGTGATCGTCGATTAGTCTCATAGGTTTCTCCTTTCAATTTTTTGATGGTGGGTGGACCTCAGATAAATGAAAAGAGTCCTACCCATATACAGGTAAGACTCTATAAACTCGAGGTGGATTTTTTAATAGATTCTGTCAAAAAATGGACCGTTCAAGCTTTAGCTCCGCAAGGCGATGAAATGAGCTTAGTCTTGACCTTGGCGATCAGGACTGTTGACCAACGAGTAGTGTCTCCACTGCTTTGCGGTAGTCATCCGTATCCTTGTGGTAGCCTCACCTACCGTATGTCACTGAAAATATTACTCCTAAGGCAGTGACTTGTCAAGGGGAAAGTTGACTTTTTGCTTGATTGTATAATAAAAAAAGAGCTTAGGCTCTTTTTTGAGACTTTCCTTAAGTGAGGGCGGACGTCAGCGATCTTCTTCGAAGCTCCATGACTAATTTTTGAGCCTAGGGTCTCAAAAATTCCGAGTTCTAGAAATACAAGTATTTCTAGAACTTTTCTCACAGCGGAAAGTCTCGTTAAGTGCTCGCTTTGCTCGCTAGAAACAAGTCAAATCAAGAATACAATTATTTTTCTTTGACAGGTGTTAAGATGATGTCTCCATAATATCATCGCCTAGAGAAATTGTTTTACCATCTTTAAAAATTAAAAAAAGAGCACTTGGCTCTTTCCTACTTTCTTTGCTTGATATAAGTCCCTTGCAGCTTACCGTGTAAGATGTAATCAACAGATTTGAGCTCATCTACAGTTCGACAATCAAGGGCACACATGATAAGACGAAGGTCATCCTTCCAGCCATTAACAATAGCCACAACCTTATTCACAGGGTAACGTTCCACCAATTCAAGGACAGTTCGTGAGAGGCCAACGCCTTTTGCTCCTAGGACCAGACATTTGACCATATCGAGTGGGTTTCGCACGCCACCAGAGGCTAGGATCTCCACATTATCACGAAGGTCTTGGGCTTGCAAGAGGGTCTGAACGGTGCTTTGTCCCCAGTTATCGAGGTAATCTCGGTTACCGCCTCGACTATTTTCAATATAGGCGAAGCTAGTCCCACCACGACCTGAGATATCCACAGTCTTGATTCCTTGAGACATGGCATAACGAATGGTTTCCACATCCATACCAAAGCCGACCTCCTTAAGCACAAGAGGAACCTCTATGTTCTGTGCATAAGCCGCCACATTTTCCTTCCAAGTGTGGAAAATACGTTCTCCCTCTGGCATGAGAAGCTCCTGCATAAGGTTAACATGGAGCTGTAAAAAGACTGGATTCATGGCTTCCACCGTCTTAATCCCCAGGTCCACAGACTTATCCACACCGATATTAGTCGCTAGGTCTAAGTCCGGAAACTCTTGACGATAGTCAAAGGATTCTGGTGCTTCTCCTTTTAGAGCAGCACTGTAGGAACCCGTCACCATGAGAATACCTGTTCGACTAGCCACCTCAGCTAATTTACGATTAACTGCACCACCTTTGGCCGAACCACCTGTCATGGCATTGATATAAAAGGGAAAATCCCAATCTCGTCCAGCAAAATGTGTGGACAAGTCAATCTGATCTAAATCATAAGTTGGTAGAGACTTGTGGATAAGTTCCATATCGTCAAAACTATTGTAGGCGACTGGTACTTAAGGGCATAACGGATGTGATCGTCTTTACGATTTGTCATAGGTTATTTCTTTACTTTCTTGCGTGATTATTATCTACTAAGCTGATTCCTATACCTCATACAAGAGCTCTATTCCTACCTGTTGCCAACGCTCAACTAGAGCATCTCGGCTAGCTTGGTCAAAGGCAAAGGCGATACCACAGTCGCCACCTCCAGCTCCAGAGGACTTAGCAATGGCATCGAGTCCTTGCTCTGCTTCTTTGAGTTTTTTCAGCTTGTCCACATAAATATCTGGACTCAGTGATTCCAACTGGTCACTGACAGCTTGAAGGCTGCTCTTAAGCAAGTTCTTATCTCCTGTTTCCAGAGCCTTGATGGCAGCTTGAACAGCAACTTCGGTTTCACCTAGATACTTGCTTGATATACGAGATTTGGCCATCTTAACCATGTCTTTGGAGATAGCAGCTTGCTTGGTCCAGCCCACCAAAAAATGAGCTTTGAGAGCTGGTACTACTGGTCTGATACGATAGCCCCAGTCTAATTCCAAAAGTTCTGATAGAGTCATTTGGTTTATAAGCTTTGCTATTTTTGCACGGTCAAAAGAGCGATAGGAAACCAGATCCTCGTATACGATACAAGCTAGGTCCCCCATAGAACCGTTGTCTCCTTGTTTGAGGAGGGTGTAACTAGCTAATTTAAAGAGAATGTCTTTGGATAAGTCTTTCTGCAGAGCCGCTGCCAAGGCCTTGAGGGTCAAAACCACAACTGAACCAGATGAGCCAATGCCAAACTTAACCCCATCTCGTTCCAACTTTCCAGTGATTGAAAGGTCCAGAGCGGGTAACTTCTCACCACAAAAGGCCTCAAAAGTATTCAAGGCCTCTTGAATGAGGGCGTAATTTGCGTCTGGCTCACGACTAACACTATAGTCAAACATGTCTGAGGACAACTGGGTAGTTTGTGCTTCCTTGACCTCTGCTGACATGAAAAATAGGAATAAATTGGATTAGGGCTGTCTGCCTAGGTGTTAAGACTGAATATTCTCCAGCAATGTAGAGTTTCCCACCTGTTTTTTTACTGTGACCTGACTGACCGACTGCTTAGGCATCTGGCAACTCCTTAGTGCGTGAAACGATGACCTGATAGTCCTTACTGAAGTGGTCTGCTAGGGCGGTCTAGGTCTTCTTCCAGACAGAGCACCTTAACATTTGGTCCTGCATCCATAGTAAAGTAACACTGCTCACCAGAGGCACGGAGGGCCCTAACCTTGTCCATAGCCTGATATGAGGCTTCCGTTAGATATGAAAATGGTGGGTTAGCCGTGCTTGTGGTTTGGTGCATACGAAGGGCATTGGCTTCAGTGAGCTCACCCACCGCTTGGAAATCATTAGCCTTGAGGTAGTCTAACATATCCTTGTAATCCTGCTCAGACTGTTTAATCCACTCTGGGAAGGATGTCGATGTTTCGGTACACAACTTCATGCCATCACGGCTTGATACAGGTTTCTTTTGATCTGTTAAAACCAGCATAATCATGGCCAATTTGAGGTCTGTTTCAACCGGGTAAACCTCACCACTATCCTTGTCCCAGGCTGCCAATGGTCCAAAGAAGGACCGTGATGACGAACCTGAAGCAAACTTGGCAATTTGAGCTAATTCAGACTGCGTTTTTCCGACTTGGAAGAGCTCGTTAGCTGCTTTAACTAGGGCAGAAAGACCTGAGGAACTTGATGATAGACCCGCTGCTGTTGGCATATTGTTCCATGTTTCGATTTTGACATGTTGATTTGGATTAGTACGGAAGAGATCTAAAACCTTGCTAGCCTTAGTCGTCTCTTTTTCCCCTTGGAGCTCATCATCGATATACATGACATCACCAGTCGCATCCTCAGGCAGAAAAGATAACTTGGTTTCCGTATACATATTTTCCAAAGTCAGTGAGATACTACTGGTTGAAGGAATCATACGCTCCGCATCCGCCTTACCCCAGTATTTGACAATAGCAATATTTGCGTACGATTTGACGCTTATAGGCTTTCTATCCACGTGTTTACGGCTCCTTTTTCTTGAAGTTTTTTAGCAATCGTTTGGGCTTGGTCTTTAGTACTTGTCAGGGCAATAATACAGCCACCAAGTCCTCCGCCTGACATCTTGGCTCCCAGTGCACCATGCTCCAGAGCAGTTGCTACTAGAAGATCCGACAAATCACAAGACACCCCTAAAGATTTAAGGTGATTATGGGCTTGAGACATAAGTTTTCCAAGAAGCTTTTGATCCTTGGCTTTGAGGGCGCGTTCTGCCTTCTTACTTAATTCGCCCAGTTGGTTGAGATCTGACAAGGCATCTAAACCAATAGCCTCAACCTTTCCACAGCCTCACGGGTATTTCCATGGATACCCGTATCAGCAATGACCAGATAAGCACCTAAATTGACCTCGATTTCCTTGAAACCGATATTACGCGTAAAGCTAATGGCTTGATCACTCAAGCAGGTCTTTGCATCTAAACCACTAGGTTTACTATGGGCAATGGTCTCCGCCTGATGAACTAGCATTTCCAAGGTCTCCTGGCTAAGCTCCTGATCAAAATAATCAAAGACCGCTCGAATTGCCGCAATGGCTACAGCCGCAGACGACCCCATGCCACGCTTTTCAGGGACACTAGACTTAATAGCATAGCTGATAGGCTGATTCTTGATTTTCAGATAATTAAGAGCTGAAAAAATAGCCGTCGTCAAGGGATCTTGAGCCTTTAGCGTCAAAAGAGTCTCAGCCGCCTGAATCTGACAGACAACCTCAATATCCTTAAGAGGGAGGGCAAGGGCAGGATGACCATAAACGACCGAGTGCTCCCCCATCAAAATAATCTTACTGTGAGCCTTGCCCACTCCTACTTTCTTAGTCATAAATTACACACACTCACAGACGAATTTGCAGGCGAGTGTCTTTCTAGATTTTTCATACAGATTCTAGTGGTGACTCAAGGTCAATCAAGCATTCAAAGGAGACAAAGAGCACCAATCTAAAGAATTTTCTTATAGCACTTCTATCTTATCATCAAAGTGCAAAAAAAGCGACATCTAACCTAGGGTGTCGCTTTGTATGGATGATATACTCACAAAAAAGAGCCTCTCGGCTCTTTTCATTTTATATCGCAAACAAATCGTTTAGGTTCTCAGCCATAGTTGGGTGAGTGAAGATTTGCTTAGCCAAATCTGTGTATGGAATACCATGGTTCATAGCTAGGGTAATCAAATTGATAATTTCATGAGATTCTTGACCAAATAGGGTCACACCCAAGATTTCCTTAGTTTCAGGATTAACCACAGCTTTGAAGGCACCACGCAAATCACCGTTCACATGACCACGAGGCATACCTGCCACTGGCATTTCTTTAACTGCTACTGGCAAGCCTTGTTCCTTGGCTTGGTCTTCAGTAAGGCCAACCTGAGCCAAAGGTGGGTTTAGGAACATAGCTGTTGGAACAACTCCACGTGTTTCAAGGTTATAGCTACCATCTCCTGTTAAGTAATTAAAGACAATACGGAAATCATCTAGTGAAATGTAAGTGAATTGGAGACCACCATTAACATCACCCACTGCAAAGACACCAGGAACACTTGTTTCCAAATGCTTATTAACCTGAATACCTCCACGTTCTGTCAAGGCAATATCGGTATTTTCCAAGTGAAGAGGTTCGATATTAGGCTTGCGTCCTGTCGCATAGAGGAGAGCATCGAAACGGAAGTCCCCTTTGTCAGTAACCACGACAACTTCATCACCGTCATTCTTAACTTCAGAAGTTTTAACACCTTGCTCAAAGACAATGCCATCCTCTTCCATGTATTCCTTGGCCAACTTAGCAATAGATGGCTCTACACGTGGCAAGAAGCTAGTCGCTGCATCCAAGACAGTCACTTGGCTTCCCAAACGATTATAAAGGCCAGCAAATTCAAGACCGATATTACCACCACCTAGGACACCCAAGCGTTTTGGCAAGGCTTCAAGGGTTTGAATACCAGTTGAATCGTAGACATGCTCAGTTGTTGTCAAACCAGGAATAGGCAAGACATTAGACACGGCACCTGTATTGATGACAATAGTCTCAGCTGTAAGCTCTTGACGGTCATCACCTGCCACCACTTCGATGACCTTATTTGACACAAATGTGCCTCTGCATCAATGACATCAACGCCATTGTCTGCCAACATTTTATAATTCTTAGCATTAAGACGACCAGTCACCGCACCACGTTCTTTCATAGTGTCGTCAAAAGACCAGCCCTTCTCAGCCGCAACAATCATAGTCTTGGTTGGGATACACGCAATATTAATGCAAGTACCACCATACATGGCTTTACTGCGCTCGATGACAGCAACTTTCTTACCAGCTGCATTCATCTTAGCAGCCAGAGTTTTACCGGCTTTACCGAAACCGATAACAATCAAATCATAGTTTAACATTTCTGTATCCTCCTATCTACCGCCATTCTATCATTTAATTTTTCAGACTGCACACAATTGAACCGAAAATAAAAAGAGGCTACAAGCTCCACTGTAACCCCTTTCTCATTCTATTTTAATAGGTTTCTATCAGTCCACTACCTAAGCATTCTTTCGCAGAAATTCTAATATCATTTTATTAAATTGCTTACTTTCGATAAAGGCTGCGTGACCCAGTTTGCTAAATTCATAATAGGAAGCATTTGGAATGCCATTTGCCAGTTCCCTGGCGCCATTCACTCCCAGAACCAGATCTTTTTTAGCTCCCAAGACAAGAGTCGGACAGGTGATTTTATCAAGGGACCTATGGCAATCAAACTCAAGAATTGACTTGGCTAAACAGACAAAGCGATGGCGTTTCCTTGCTTACAGACTTCAAAAATAATCTGTTAATCACATATAATTTCTTTAAAATAGAAGACGAAAATGATTTACTCATCGAATCCTTATTTAGCTGGTCCATATCGTTATTTTCAGCCATCTCTATCCACCCTCCGATGGTTTCTCTACTGATGGCATTATTGCGAGAGAGTGTCAGAGCTAATACTAGCTTCTTCACCTTTTGAGGATACTTGATAGCAAATAGCTGAGCAATCATGCCTCCTTGAGATATGCCTATGATAGAGGCATTATCAATATGTAACCCTTGCAAGGACTGATAGAGGTCATCCGCCATATCCTCAATAGAAACGCCTTCTTCGATGCGGTCCCCTTCTATCAAAAATATAGACCTTGTACTCCCTAGCGTATCGATAAAATAGCGAGTAAATGGCAAGGTTGGACATATCACCTAATCGTTGCAAACTTAATCCCGTAATGATAATAAGAGTTTTGTCTCCCTTACCAAAAGTAACATAATCTACACCTGGGTCCGACAAATGATTTCTTTGAATGGTAAACATTATCTACACACTTTCATTGTAAGATTTAAGTATTATCATGCGTCCGGGGCATTATTTGATGCCATGATGATAATACTTACCAAGACAACAAAGGTAACTTGCCAAAGAATGAAGGCCATGAAATCCCCACCTTTAAAAATAAGCAGGTCACAAACTAAAACAGCCAACAGCACAGCATTTTTTCTAAAAAGTTGGTCATAGTTTTTCCCAAAAGTTTCAAAAGAAATATCGGCTCCTATCTTACGAACAAGCTTCACATGATAAATAATCTCAACCAGGGATGCCACAACTACTGTAATTAGCAGTTTGGTCAAAGAGACATCCATACGAAAACCAAAATAAAGAACGACAAGCTGAGAGAAAATAATTGCTGTGAAAACGCGAATATGGTTGGCCATTGTAAAGCCTCCTTAATACAAAAAAAAATTCTGTGTACTCATAAAACTTCTGAATCAAAGAAAGTCATAATGGTATTAATCAGTAATAATCAATTTCAAATGGTGTAAACATTAATGTGTATAATTTATTGTTTAACTAATATCAAGATCCGAGGAAACAATTTCTCCTAACTCTTCATTGCTAATCGTTTCCAAATCTCCCAATCTATTAGCCTGATTAACAATACTACGTTCAAATAAATTTCTTATCTCTCGAGCATTAGCAAAATTCTCTGTTTTTTCAGAACATATAGTACTTAAAAATACCCCTAAATTTCTTTTCGCATCCTCTGATAACCTTAAGCCATACTTATGACAAAACAAATTGAAGATATCTAATAATTCTTCTTCAGTATAATCCTCAAATAAAATACTCTTATTAAATCTAGATTTCAGCCCAGGATTGGATAATAAAAATGCCTCCATTTGTTTAGTATAGCCAGCAACAATAACAACAAAATCATCTCTTTTATCTTCCATTGCTTTTAGAAGAGTATCAATAGCTTCCTGACCAAAATCAGATTCACCTTTTGCTAAGGAATAAGCTTCATCAATAAACAGGACCCCACCCATAGCTTCATCGATTTTTTCTTGAGTTTTAATGGCTGTTTGTCCAACATAGCCTGCAACCAGACCAGAACGATCAACCTCAATAAGTTGACCTTTTTCTAACACACCCAATTGTTTATAAATCTTCGCAATCAGTCTGGCTACTGTCGTCTTTCCTGTTCCTGGATTTCCTAGGAAGACCAGATGGTTAGAAGTCTTAGGTGTACTTAACCCTCTTTCTTTTCGAATCTTATTGACTTTCAATAGATTTATCAAAGACGAAATTTCTTTCTTTACACTCATAAGTCCAATTAAAGAGTCGAGTTCTTTTTGAAGATCTTCTAATGATTGCTCTGATTCCATATCCTCAGAAGATACTCTAGTTAAAGAAATATCCGGAGTAATTCCTTCGGTATCCTTTATGTAATTTTGATTTTTCGAGGAATCTAACTTTTCTTGTTTTTTAAGTTTTTTAGCATCTTCTTTATAATCATTTACAATTGCCAAATATTTAAGAAATTTATTCTTATCAATATGATTCCTATCTAAACTGTTTGAAATATAATATTTTCCAATTTCAGCAATGACTGTCACATACAAGGATGATAGGGTAATTCCCTTTATTGCTGAACAATTTCATATCAAGTAAAGATAAAAATTTTAATAGATTCAGGTAATTCATTATTATATGCTTTTTGGGAGAAGGAGATTGTATTTTGTGTCGAGATACATCAATTTAAAGAATGAAATTCTATCTTTAGATTCATCTTTTGAAATATAATCTATAAACGTTAAAATATCCACGATAACCAATTCATCTATAGATTTTATACTGACATCTCCAGAGGAATGTTTCTTAATGCTATCACAGGCTATCAGAAGATTGTTTACCGCATTTTTTTAATATCAATATTCATAAATAAAAATCCTAATTATAATAATTCAATTTGCTTATGTATTTCATTATATACTCTTGATGTCTCCTCAGTATGCTGATCTTCAAAAAGCTTCTACTAAAAGCATTTTTCCAGATCCTGCTTTTAATTCGTTAATATTAAACTCTCGAAGATTATTGAGAATAGCACCGTCCTTAATTGCCATAATTAACTCTTGATTATCTTCAATTTCTTGTTTTTTTGACAATTAACTTGACACGATAAAGTACCTCTAAAAGATGAGCCGAGAATAAAAAGCGTATAGGTGCTCTGTTACTGCCTGATGCCTGTCTACTCATTATATCCTTAAAATAAAGAGTAAACATTAGAAATAAATCCATGCTGCGAGACTTTACCGAGCAGACATCAACTCGCAAAATGGTTCACTTCTAACGCTCATGCACCTCAAAAGGAGTCACCCTCTGTCACGTGCGAGCTCAGCATGTTGATGACGTCAAAGTTACTCTGTTTAAGCCAATTCGTCAATTGATGCTATATTCTCTGTTGAGGCCCTTTGCAACTGGTTTTGCCTGGTGAGTGATATGACGTGGTAGGTTGTAACCCTTGACGAAGACCTTCGTCGTCACGTTAATGCCTTTACAGAATCCTTTGCCCATGCACAGGGGCTTCGATATAAGGCAAAGTGACATTGGTAAGAGCAATGGTTGATGTACGTGCCGCAGCTCCTGGGATATTAGCAGCGGCATGAGTGAAAAGCACCATGTGTTTTCACAACGAGGCTCATCGTGAGTAGTCACGCGATCCGCAGTTTCATAGCACCTTGGTCAACGGCAACGTCCACAATAACTGAACCTGGACGCATTTGTTTAACCATATGGTCAGTAACAAGTTTTGGTGCTTTTGCCCCTGGGATAAGAACTGCACCGATAACCACGTCAGCATCACGAACACTCGCCTCAATGTTGAGCGGATTTGACATGAGCGTTTGAATTTGACTACCAAAGACCTCTTCAAGGACAGACAAACGTTTAGCACTGATATCAAGGATAGTCACCTGAGCTCCAAGTCCAAGAGCGATACGGGCTGCGTGTGTCCCTACGACACCACCCCCGATAATCGTTACTTTACCTTTAGGAACACCAGGCACACCACCTAGGAGAACACCAGAGCCACCCTCTTGTTTAGTCAAGAAATGCGCACCGATTTGAACAGCCATACGTCCTGCAACTTCACTCATTGGAACCAAAAGTGGTAGGTGACCTTCTTGGCTACGTACTGTTTCGTAAGCCACACCTGTTGTCTTAGCATTGACCATAGCATCTGCCAATTCTGGAGCTGCTGCCATGTGCAAGTAGGTAAAGAGTAAGAGATCCTCACGAAGGAAACCATATTCTGCAGCAAGAGGCTCCTTAACCTTAACTACGAGCTCAGCTGCCCATGCTTCAGCAGCAGTTGCAACAATTTTGGCACCTTGTTTTTCGTAGTCTGCATCAGTAAAACCAGAGCCAAGACCTGCATTGGTTTCAATAAGGACTTCATGACCTTTAGCTACAAGACTTTGCACCCCAGCAGGCGTTAGAGCCACACGGTTCTCGTTATTTTTGATTTCTTTTGGAATACCAATTAACATACGTTTCTCCTTATTCGGAAGTTATAAGGTAAAACATCATAAAGATGACTTAACCACTTCCTATCTATTTTTGAAATGATAACGCTTTCATTTATCTAAAAACTCAAAAATATGAAGTGAAAAATTCTCATCCCTTTTAAGTCCTGAAATCTTAGCTTCGACAAAAATACGACAAAAGAACAACAATCAGCTGCTTCTTGAATTTCTTAGTGATCACTAGAATGATTTCATTCTTAGCATAAACTGTCAAAAGCTCCTTTGTCTGCAATTGTATGGCACCAGTGTAACTATGTGCTCAGACTTATTTCTAAAACTCTTAACAAATAATCAAAGCAGTCCTTGATCTGCTAATTGTATGGCCAAAGAGAAACTCGAGCTGCCACTGAACACGATAAATGGGACTTCCTTCTTCGACAGGTTTTCGTGTACGTAATACCGATTAAGGAATGGTTATTTTTCTTGCTCCTTAAAAATGAGTCCAAGTGAAAGAGGGCGTTTTTCCACTAGTAATTAACAGCTACTGGCAAGGCCTCGTCTTTCTGAGAAATCATCATGGTGCCAGTCTGGTGCATTCTCTTCTACTTTGAGCACAACAAAATAAAAGACTCCTGGTATTTCCTTTTTGATAAGCCACTAGAAGTCTTCCCCCTGTTGATGGCAGTTTCAATCACTTCTGCGAAGGCCTTAGAATTTTTCAAGATGAGAGGTGTAAGCGTCTGGTCATTGCTAGGTCACGTAAGGGCAGGTGCCCCAAGTAATGCTCAGCAGGCACCGAACGGTCTGCTGTCGCCTGAACGACCTTTTCGAGCGAAAACGAGCACAGCATCTTCACGAACCTGTAGGCTCAAGGTACGAATCGTTCCTTCGAAAAAGCCTGCTGCTGGAAGAACATTCAAGTATTTTCCAACTTCGATATGAGTAACAGTAGTACTGCTGATTAAGGGCGATACCGTACGAGCCGATCTGCTGAAATTGTTGATGATAGTCGTAGTGAGCAAAGACCGTATCACACCCAAATCAGGGACGGGGCTGCATGGGAGAAACACCCTTAACATCAACCTAAACTGCTCCACCAGCCGCGATAGCCTGAACAAGAGACCAATCTGACCAGGTTTCAAGTGAAGTTATTGTGATAACCGATGATAGCTGACACCGTCAATACCGCGGCTGGCTGATCTGGTGGCTTCGGAAGTTTTACCTCGGCTGGTTGGAAAATCAATCGAACGGTCCCAAGCTCGTTCTCTTTTCTTTTTAAAACAGCGCACGCTCCGAGAAAGGGAGGTTGGTGAAAATCATGACCACGAGCATACATAGCCCCATTGTCGTGGCATGAAGTCCTGTCTTTTCCCCTTAATCAGTGGGGCATCAATATCAGCAGCAAAGCAATAATCGGGATGACCTGACCCAATCTCAGCGATGAGATCCAGTCTTCAGAGGATAATTTAGAGCTCAATACCTGGGATTTCCTAAAGTAACCTTTCAGGGCTGCAATCTCATGCTCCTCCTCAGAAACCTCTGGATGTTGGTGAATCTGATGACGTGTCTTTGCAAATGTCATGAAAATGCTTCTGTCATAATGAACCTCCCTCTCTGATTAGACTTGGTCATTGCTCCTATTACTTCGAAAGTTCTCAATCAATTGATACCATCATACCACCAAACAAACACTTGAGAAAATTACATAGTATCCCATAAGTTCACTTGCCATACTAGAAAAGTCCAGTCGTTATGGGCTCATTATTAAGACTAGTGATAGGATGGACCCTATCCAGGAGATTGAAAGTTCCTATCCTACCTTTAAACCAGCATAGGATGACTAATCCCAAATAAGTACACAAAGATTGCTTTCACTTCGTTAACGCTCGGTAGGAACCTGACTGCTATCTTCATCAAGCTCACTCTCCAAAGAAATCGCTTGAATGGGGTCACCTTGACTTATAAGCTAAAACATCTTTTCATGATGAGACTTACCTTCTGAAAATCGTGATTCTAGCACAGCTCTTGTCACTTTACAGAACTTAGAATTTCTAGCTGAGCTGATTTTACAAACAGGTACCATCCTCAAAAGACTACACTGACTCAAATGCAGTTTTGCGTGCATCAGCAAACATGTAGCCTCAACACATGTCTGCCCATGATAGCGGGGTGGGCATGGCAAAAGCCCAGAGGGCCATTGTTAGTAATCAGCACCAGCCCTCCGTGTCTCGTCAATCGCCCAACAGGATCAAAGCCCTCTCGCTGATCTTCAGGCTAATCAAATCAATGACTGTCTGGTGTTCCTTGTCCTTTCGAGCTGACACTACACCTGCTAGCTTATTCATGAGATAGTAAACTTCTGGCGTATGTCCTCAGTTCCTTACCAGAAACCGTGATGCTTTGAAGACTAGCATCCCACATTAAGATTATCTCGATCCGCCAAGGCTACCGTCTACATAAACTTGACGACTACGAATGAGCTTCTTAACCTGATTTCCGAGAACCATAGCCTGCCTGTCCTAATAATTTGTCTAAACACATAGCCTTATTGTACCACGGACTGAGTCATCAGACTAAAAAGGAGACAGAAGAAGAAAGGTCTCAAAATGACTGGATAAAACAAAAAGTACCTTAAAGATAGACTTTATCACATTATAAACACTTACACATTTCACGTGGAAGATGTGCCCGACCAAGAAAGGTCCTGGCAGCAGTCAAGAGTCCTACTGTCAAGATTTACGCAACATCAGCATGTTTAACAGGTGCTTTTTCCAAGCTTGGCACTGATATAGCCAGTCAAGAGCAGGTAAGGGAGCAACCCACGACCACTGTGCAGGAATACGGTGAGGCTCGGGGCAACAGCATGATAGCTAGGGGCTGGTGGCGGAACCAGCTGAAAAGGCCAGGAAAACTAGATACAGCAGCATGCCATGGATTCGTAATTTCATCCAAATCCACCCCATGATTTTTCCTCAACTAAGACCTTGATCAGGATTTCTTGCTGAAGGCAGTTGACCTTAACTAGCTGCTCGTTTCACAATCCCCTGACTGAGGAAGGTTTGATACAAACTCTCTCCTAGCTGCCTCAGGAGAGCGGTCCAAGAGGAGCTTGTTCCTAGCGATAGCAACTTCTTCAATATCTTTTTGCGTTGACACTGACATATTCACCACCTGCCATCGAAAAAGGCACCGGCAATCGCTGACAAGGCGAAATCAAAGATGAACCAGATGTTGGATGTCACTGGTCCACCGATAACCACTCCTGCAATGGAAATGATACCATCATTGGCACCCAAAACACCAGCTCTCAAAATATTTCGAAAACGTTCTGCAAAATTCTTATCTTCAGTTCTCTTACTCTTATTTAGAATGATTCTAAAAAGTATTATAGCAGTTATTTAGAATGATTACAAATAAGAACTTTAAAAAGTAGAATTTTTAAGGTTTACTCCAGTCACACGCAAACTCCAAAGCTAATAAAGCTACCTTGTCCTTTTCATCTAAATCCATCATGACCTGATAAGGTTTCGGATATCCCATTTTCTTCCGAGAAAGTGGTCTGCAGCGTAGAAGAAATGGCAGAAACTCAAAACTGTCTCAGCTGCTACTAGCTGCAGAGCACTCCATATCCACACCAGATGGCTCCTGCTTCCTTTTCACGCTTCATCTTGTCGATGGTTTCCCGGTACGGTGCATCTGTCGTCCACACTTTTCCTGACTGATAGGAAACCTTGTGGCTTTCCAGAAAGGCTTGGAAGAGCGGAAGGGTTTTCTTGTTTACTTCCACTTCATCACTAGCTGGAAGATAGTGGTAACTCGTCCTCCTCGTCTCGAAGAGCATGCTGTTGGATGATGATGGAGGTCCGCTTTCGATATCTCGATCTAAAACTCCACAGGTCCCAAAAGAACAGGTTTTCATCCAAATTGAATAGGGTCCTCCAATAATACCCCACATGAGACAGCAACTGGTGCATTAAAAAGGCACAATCTGTTGGTCTCAATAGTAGTCCATAGACCAGACTTCAAAATTAGCCATAGAGGTTTACTTACAATGACCTCATGGTCATAATTCTCAAGGAGGCGAGAAAAGGTACTCAGGAAAAAGCAAGATGACATATTTTAGGGAAATCCTTCAATTGGTTCGTTAAGTCTTGTGGATTGATAATCGCTTGTCTATGTCATCAAAATTCAGATTAGTAGCATATGTGACCTCCTTGGTTTTGGGACCCATTATAACACATCAGACCAAAAGAACGGTCTAGATTCTGTCCATATCTATTCTTCATTCTCCAAATCGTCCAGCTGTTTTTCAGGACGTCTTCTCTCATATCTTCCCAGTGCTAGCGAAAGCCCAATTCATAAAAAGACAAAGAGGAATATACAAAATATAAGTAACTGGCCAAGCCATGAGATATCTAGGATCCAGGGGATTGTATGATGAACATTGTGGTTGAAACTGATAGTTAGCTGACATTATCATAAGAGTGATAAGCCCAGTCACCAGTAAACAACCTAAGACTGTCATTCCGGAACCTCCAATGTGTTAACACTAAGTCGTTCGAGATCTATAAATAGACCAAATCCATGCTATCAAACAATGGGAAGGTCAAAGTAATTAGAGTGATACGCTTAGCTAAAGAAGGGACTATAGACCAAGCACAGCATCATCCAGCAATCATTATGTAAAAACATTCGCACCAACTTTTATTATTTAGAAGCTTTTCGCGTTCATCTGTAACTTTATTATTAACAAGCTTAAATTTCATCATCTTCTACTTGCCTAAATCTCCCAAAACAGTTGATCCAAAGGTCCTGTCCAGTGTTTTGCAAATGTACTGCATAAAACCTAGGCTGGGATTGTACTTTCCAGCTTCAATCAAACCCTATGGTTTGTCTTGTTACCTACGCTCTGCAAGTCACCCTGGGTCATATCATGCTCTGCTCGAGCTGCTTTTTAAGCGTAAATTCTTTGCCACATGCCCCCTCCTTTTTCATCTTATCTGATATTATCGTCGACATTGATTAGGTTCACCATCTGATCATCTTAATTATACACTATATATTTCTAGTACAGTATATATATGTCATTATTTTTAGAAATAAATTGCATAAAGAGCGAGATCTCTCAGCTGCTTCTCTATTTAAACTTAAGCGGGTGTTACATCAAGCTTTCACCAATTGCCGCAAGGACGTGCAGACAACTTCTTCTTGAGCTCAAACCATTTTCAGAGACATAACGGTTGCGTGGGTGAACACGGCATTCATGTGAGCAGCCACGGAGGATGTTATCTTCATTTTTCCTCTGAAAGCAAGGATACGAGCAGTTTACAGAATGGGTTACCGCAGTTGACACTAGCGTTCATAAGGCGTCCCATCGAACCAGTCCTTACAAACAACGACAGGGTCTACATGGTTGATGTCAACGGCAATGCGCTCGTCAAAGACATACATCTTACCATCCCAAAGCTCTCCTTGAACTCTCCCTGGATCTTTTTCCGTAAGTCGCGATACCACCGTGCAATTGACCAACATCTTTGCTAGCCTTCACGGACCATCCAACCTGAGAATTTCTCACAGCGGACACCACCAGTACAGTACACAACCACGCTTGTCCACGAACTCTTCTTTATGGTCACGGACCCATTGTGTAGCGATTCACGGAAGTTGCGAATGTCTGACAGAATGGCTCACAGAAGTAGCCAAGGTCATACTCATAGTCGTTACGTGTATCGAGGACAACAGTGTCACTCATCTAAAAGGGCGTCTTTAAAGCTCTTTCTGGTGACAAGTAAGCACCACGTTGTTTCAAGTGGATTGATGTCGCTGTCAAAAGTTATCATCCTCCTAAACCAAAGTTGAACGATTTCCTTCTTGTAGCGAGACAAACATCTTCTTGACTTGCTCCTCTTCCTCATCAATCTTGAGACAGGGTCCTCCATCCCTGGAAGGCTGTGAACGTAGTCCATGTATTTTTGAGTGGTTTTCTGTAGTCACAGAAACCGTTCCATTGATTCCCTCGTCGGCGACCAAGATACGTCCTTTCAGACCGATTGACTTACGAAAGCCAAGTGGTCAGCCGCAAATTGCTCAACGTTTTCGATGGGAAGGTATTTATAATAAGCAATACTCGAGATAGGTTTTGCCCATTGTATCCTCTTTCTATATGAAATATCTATATCTGTTGCATTTGATAGTCAAAGTCAACTAACTATTATAAGCGCTATCAAAGGCTAAGCAATTGATTTGCTTGGAAGTGACTTTTTCACAAAGAAAAAGGCTGAGTCGCAAATGACTCAACCTGAGTTTCGTGAGATTGTTTTCACAAAGATAGTATATACAATTTCGCAGCGAGCTGCCTCATCTAAGATAAAGGTCACATCTGGATGATTTTGCAAGACACTAGCTGGGACTTCCTCTGTCCTGGGACCCTTGACCATCTTGAAAAATGGCATCTGCCTTCTTGTCACCATAGGCAAACAAGATAATCTTCTTAGCAGCCATAATAGAAGCAATTCCCATTGAAATAGCCTTTAGTAGGGACTTGATCACGACTGGCAAAGAAACGAGCTATTGGCTTCAATGGTGCTATCAGTCAAGTCGACCACATGAGTTTGACTATCAAAAGGCGTACCTGGCTCATTAAAACCAATATGCCCATTACTTCCGATTCCTAGGATTTGCAGGTCAATAGCATGGTGTGCCAAGACGTCATCGTAATCCTAGCCGCCTGCTCCAAGTCCTCAGCCATGCCGTCGGGCGAAGCTCTCCTGTAAACGCTTGGCATCAAAGAGTTGAGCCTTCATCAAAAAGGCATGGTAGCTCTGCTCATGGTCTGGTGCTAGTCCAACATATTCGTCCAAATTGACGCTGTAAAGCTCTGAAAAATCCACGTCGCTTTCAACCATCTCTTGGTAAAGAGCGATAGGTGAACTACCTGTCGCCAAGCCCAATGTTTGAGCACCCGCTGCAAGGCTCTCTTTAAGAAGATCAAAGGCAACTTGGCCTCCCTCAACTTGATTCTTAGCTTCATCTTTTTCATTCTATTCCTCGATATTGGTATACCATTTTCTTTATTATCTCTTTTAACCTTTTGTCAAGCGCTTTCGCTCACTCCTTTAGACTGTCATCCTATATCGTGCTATAATAAAAAGGCTGAAAATTTTTAAACGAGGAAAGAAATGAATACAAACGATTTTGATTTTGAACTACCAGAGGAACTGATTGCCCAAACCCCATTGGAACAACGTGATGCCTCTAAACTCTTGGTCATTGATCCTGTAACCAAGGAAATGACTGACACCCACTTCGACCACATCATCGATCAGCTTAACCCTGGCGATGCCTTGGTCATGAATAATACGCGCGTGCTTCCTGCCCGCCTCTATGGTGAAAAGCCTGATACCCACGGCCATGTGGAATTTCTCCTTTTGAAAAATACCCAAGGGGATCAATGGGAAGTTTAGCCAAATCAATAAAACGCCCATAAAGTAGGTGCTAAAGTCAGTTTTTGGTGATGGACCCGCTTGACCGCCACTGTTACTGAGGAACTAGATCACGGTGGCCGATATCGTAAGATTTAGCTACGACGGTATCTTCCTTGAGGTTTTGGAAAGCTTGGGCGAGATGCCATTGCCACCTTATATCCATGAAAAATTGGAAGACCGCGACCGTTACCAAACAGTCTATGCCAAGGAAAATGGCTCTGCCGCTGCTCCAACAGCTGGACTCCATTTCACTCCTGAGTTACTTCAAAAGATTGAAGCTAAAGGCGTAAAATTGGTCTACCTCACCCTTCACGTTGGACTGGGAACCTTCAAGACCTGCTTTCTGTCGATAATGTCGACAGAACATGAGATGCACTCAAATTTTACACCCTCAGCCAAGACGCTGCCGATACCTCAATAGTGTCAAAGCCGCTGGAGGGCGCATCATTGCATGTAGGAACAACCTCTGCCGAACACTGAAACCATCGGCAATAAATACGTATGGTCGACTCGAACCGAGCTCGGGACGGAAGTATCTTTATCAAACCAGGCTACCAATTCACGGTCGTGAGATGCCTTTACTCAACCAACTACCTTCAAAATCATGCCGTGATGTTGGTTTCAGCCTTTGCTGGCCGTGAATTCGTTCTTGATGCCTATAAACACGCCGTCCAAGAACGCTACCGCTTCTTCAGTTTCGGAGATGCCATATTTCGTCACACGACGTGCTGAGAAAATAATATTGATTTGAGACTTTTGCCCCTATGAAGTCTCTTTTGTCAGTCTCCACATTCAGAAAAATCCACCAGTATGAACTGATGGATGTTTATTTCTCCGCAAACTAGCTGTCATACAGTCGTAATAAACCTTTATCTGCAAGGAGAGGTTCATGGTTTCCCTTGTTCGATGATTTGACCATCTTTAAGGACCAAAATCTTGTCTGCCTCTTGAATGGTTGACAGACGGTGAGCAATGACAAAAGCTTGTTCGACCTTGCACTAAGGGGTCTTCATGAGCTTTTGAATCAAGGTTCCAGACGGGTATCAACCGATGAGGTGCCTCGTCCAAAATCAGATTTTAGGATCAACCAAAAGCGCACGCGCAATGGTCCAAAAAGTTGCTTTTTGTCCTAGTGAGATGTTACTGATTCCTGGTTCAGTTTTCCTTATGCTGATAACCACGCAGGTAGTGTACGGATAAAGTGGTCACATTGGCTGCCTTAGCGGCTAACAATTTCTTCGTCAGTCGCATCAAGATTACCAAAGCGAGGATTTTTCCTTGATAGTTCCTTCAAAGAGCCAAAGCATCCTGAAGCACCATACCAAACTGTTTACGATAATCCTGACGAGACAGGTTACGGATATCGTGACCATCAACTGAAATAGAACCAGCAGTCACATCATAGAAACGCATGAGAAGGTTGATAATCGTTGATTTTCCGGCACCGGTAGGACCGACAATGGCCACCATTTCACCAGGATTAACCTCAAGATTAAAGTCACGAATCAAAGGTTTATCAGCCACATACTGGAAGTCCACATGCTTAAAGCTAACTTGGCCAGTCAAATCTCCTTCTAGTACTTCAGTAGCATCATTAGCCTCGTCTGGTTCATCCATCAGTTGGAAAATACGGTCCAAGGAAGATTTAGCACTTTGCAATTGTCCAGCCAACTGAGTCAAGTTCTGAATAGGTTGGTTAATCTGCCAAACGTACTGAACAAAGGCCTGCATATTACCAATCGTCAAGCGACCAGCCAAAACTTGCAGACCACCCAAAACAGCGACAATTAGATAGGTCAAGTCAGATAAACCGTTAAGAACTGGCATCATGAGTCCTGAAATGAAGTTAGCCTTAAAGCCTACCTTCTGAAGGTCTTCCGTAATTTTCTTAAAGTCGTCCAAGGATCTATCCTCACGGCCAAATAGCTTAAGCACATTGAAGCCGGTCAGATTTTCTTGAACAAAACCATTAAGAGTACCTAAGGCATCAGCTTGTTGTTTAAAGTAGGGCTGAGACTTACTCATGATATAGCGGGCACCAAAGAATGTAATCGGAATAGTGATGACAACTATAGCTCCCAATTGAAGATTAAGGTAAAGCACTGTTCCAATTACCAAGGCTAGAGTAAAGACGGCATTAACAACCTGCAAGAATGACTGCTGCAAGGCATTAGATACTGTCTCGACGTCACTGGTAAAGCGGCCTAAGAGGTCCCCAAACTGGTGCTTATCAAAGTATGACACTGAGGTACGATTGATTTTCTCGGTCATCTCATTTCGCATATCTTGAACCGTTGCTTGCACAGCATTGGTCATGAAATAGTTGGAATAGTAGGCAGCCAACTCATAAATAAGACCACGCAAGAGATAAACAACCAGAACCCAACCAACATAGTAAACGTTAATATGAGCACCTTCGACACCCTTCATGATGGCCAGCGTATTTTTAGTCAACTCGGTAATAGCTAAACCAATGACCACTGGCTCAAGGACACTCATGATAACACTAACAATTTTCAGGAAAATGGCTAGGTAAAGTGGGAAACGATAAGCCTGCAAGTAGGACCAAAGGCGGCCAAAACTTGAGGAATGACTTGTTTTCATTTTATTTTTCTTCATTTTGACCTCCTTCTAGTCTTCCGTAAGACTCTTTTGATTCAATTGTGAATTAGCAATTTCACGGTAAATCTCATTGCTTTCCATAAGCTCTTCATGACGACCTCGACCCACGATTTCACCCTTATCAAGAACGATAATCTGGTCTGCATCCATGATAGTACCCACACGTTGAGCCACAATCAAGACTGTCGCATCCTGGGTCACTTCTTTCAGACGACGGCGCAAGGGTCGCATCAGTCTTGTAGTCCAAGGCAGAGAAGGAATCATCAAAGATGTGAAGGTCAGGACGTTTAACCACCACGCGTGCAGTTGACAAACGCTGCTTCTGTCCCAGAAAGGTTGCTACCACCCTCAGCCAAGTGAGAATCGTAGCGTTCTTCCTTTCGCTGTCGATGAATTCCTTCGCCTGAGCGACATCCGTAGCAGATTCAATTCTTCGCGACTGGCATTTTTCCTTACCATAACGGATATTTTTCACCGATGGTTCCTGTAAGGCAGAGCTTTTTGTGGAGATAAAGCCAATCTTGACGACGAAGAGACCTTAAGATTATAGTCACGGACATCCACCATCAACAAGAATGCGTCCGGTGTCACATCATAAAGCGTGGAATCAACTGCACAAGTGATGATTTTCCTGAACCCGTGAGATCCGATAAAAGGCAATGGTTTCACCGGGTTTTAGCCTTGAAAAAGAAATATTGTGGGACAGGACTCTCAGTTTCACCAGGATAAGCAAAGTCACATTGTCAAACTCCAAAATATCCCATAGTCTCAGTCTCTGTCCTCCATCTTCATTTGGATTGATAGAAATGGCGTATCCGTAATTTCCTGCAGACGTTCACTAGATACCGCTGTACGAGATACATGGTAAAGAGGTTGGCTAGGAAAAGGAAGGACAATAGTGCATGGAAAGCTGTACTCCAATAAAAGCAGCAGAGTCCCCGATTGCCAACGTCCCAGAACCTAATGAGCTCAAGAGCCAAACCAAACAATTGCCACAATCATAGCGATGATGATTTGCACAAAAAGGTAGCTCAGTCAAACCAGTTAATTTGAAAAGAGCTTGTTTGAATTATCACATAGACAGCATTTTCAGAAGCAAACTTCTTCTCTTGAAAATCTTCTCTAGCGAAAGCTCGGATGACACGAAGTCCAGTCAGATTTTCACGAGCATACTGGTTAATCTTGTCGAGAGTTGCCTGTTGCTTCTCAGAAAGCGGACGTGTTTTTACCGCTACATACCAGACTACTACGGCTAGGAAAGGCAAGGAAATTGCCACAATCCAAGCCAAAGATGGACTTGTCGTCAAAATTAAGAAGACACTGGAAACCATCATCAGAGGAGTAATGACACCCATCTTAAGAATCTGTTCTGCAAATTGCATGAGAACAAAAGCATCAGATGTAATACGAGTTCACCAAAGAGGATACCCCAATCTGCTCGTACTCATGGTGGGAATACTCCTGAAGCTTAGCGTAAATGTCATTACGCATGACCTGCACCATTGTGGTCGTCAATTTACTAACCGCATAGGACAAGAGCACACGACCAACAATCCCAGTCAAGACCACACCGAACATGACCCAAGCATAGGTATAAAGCTTGTCAGCATCTCCACGGTTAATCCCCTCATCAATCATTCTTGGCACAAGAACAGTCGGCAGACCTAAGTTAGCAATAACAAATAAAATAGCCGCCGTAAAATTCATTGCTAGCCACTTAGGATAACGTCTGAGATAAGACCAAATATAAGCCATAAATTTCTCCTTTTCTTTTTAGCATTTACCATGCCTTTAAGATTTTTATAGTTATTGACAACTACTAAAGCCGTAAAAGACACAGAAAAAGGGCGTGACAAGCACGCACATTACCTACATTCTAACAAATGAAAATATTAAAAGCAATAGACCAGAGCTGATGCCCTGGTTTTCTTTTTTAAGCGACTTGAGTCGTTACCTTATTATTTAGAGTAACTGACTCCAACTTCGTCAGGTTTAACTTTGATTTCTTCAACTTCAGCTGCAGCAGCACCTGTCTTTAATAACTGATGGTGCACCATCAACGATAACTGGCTCTTTAAGACCTTCGCCTGTGATTTCGCTGACAACTTTGATAACATGCAACTTTTCTTTGTCGCCTGCAGATGTCAATTCAACGTCGAATGAATCTTTAGCAGCACCAGCGTCAGCAGCACCAGCTGCAGCAGCAGCTACAGGAGCAGCAGCAGTTACGCCAAACTCTTCTTCGATAGCTTTTACAAGGTCGTTCAATTCAGGATTGAAGCTTCTTTAATTTCAGCAATAATGTTTTCAATGTTCCAATGCCATTGTGATTTCACTCAAATGTGTTTTTAATATAGTGTTTTTAAACAGTAGCTTGAGGCTACGAGTTGTGAAGATAGGCTTATGCAGCACCGTCTTCTTTGCTTTCTGCAACCGCTTTGACAGCGTATGCAACGTTGCGCACTGGCGCTTGAAGTACAGAAAGGAGCATAGAAAGCATACCTTCTTTGTTTGGAAGTGATGCAAGAGCGTTGGTTTCTTCAACTGAAGTGAACGCACATCAACAACACCACCTTTGATTTCCAAGAGCTTCTGCGTCTTTAGCAAATTCGCTAATAACTTTTGCTGGTGCGATAACATCTTCGTTTGAGAATGCTACTGCAGATGGACCAACAAAAAGTTCTTTAAGGTCTTCAAGACCTGCTTCTTCAGCTGCACGGCTCAAGATAGAGTTTTTGATAACTTTAAATTCAACGCCTGATTCACGAAGATTACGACGAAGAACTGTATCTTGGTCAACTGTAAGTCCACGAGAGTCAACAACAACGATAGATGCTGCTGCTTTCATTTTCTCAGCGACGATAGCAACCTGTTCAGCTTTCTTGCAATAATAGCTTCACTCATTAGTATAGTTTTACCTCCGTTTTTGTTTTTTGGGCTGGGCACAAAAATCGTACCTAAACCCTGAGACACGAAGTACAATACGTTACATAGTTACGTTTTGTGCCTCGAGTTTGGATGTTTACGAGTCTAGCTCCCCAACTGTCTTAGGTCAGTTTTTCAAAACCTCATATATAATACCATGACCTAAATCGAGACGTCAAGATACAACTTTTGATTTTTCCCTATCTTTTTGGAAGACCATAAAACCTCTCAAAATCTAAAGATTTCAAGAGGTTATGTCTAATCATATCTGAGTGCTTCGATAGGATCGAGTTTTGAAGCTTTATTAGCCGGTAGGAGACCAAAGATAATTCCCACAGCTGCTGAGAAGGCGATGCTTCCCATGGCTACGCCAAGAGAGACTGTCGCTTTAAGCTCCATGGCATTTCCCGATTGGTCCAACGACTAGGGCCGCAAAGCCCAGCCCAATCAAACCTCCCAGAATGGTCAAAACCATGGACTCAATCAGAAACTGTGTCAAGATTTTACGACGTGTAGCGCCTAAAGCCTTACGAAGACCAATCTCTCGTGTCCGCTCAGTTACCGAAACCAACATGATGTTCATAACACCGATTCCGCCAACCAATAATGAAATCCCAGCAATAGCTCCGACAACGGTGGTAATGGTTCCAAAGATCGTGTTCACCTGATCTAGGGTCGAACTCCTATCTGCTGCCTTATATTCTCCATTGTCATCTTGGGCCAACTGGGTCAAGCGTTTAGCAGCATCATAGCAACACTACTACTATTTTTCACATCGGTCATGATCTGGCTGACCATAGCATCGGTATTATTTTCAGCCGCTAACTGGGTATTGGCCACAAGAGCTGTTCCAATTTCACCATAGGCACCGATTGCTGTGTCTTTATTCTTATAAACACCAATCACACGATAATCATTGTTTCCAATAGTAACCACTTGGTTAAGGGCATCCTCATTCGTCTCAAAGAGTTTTTTAGCCACCATCTGATCAATGACAATAACTCGCGAAAAGTTTTTGTAATCATTGTCTTGCAAAGACGATCCTGTCAACATCTCTAACTTTTAGCTTTAAAGTAGCCCTGACTGGCACCTGTGATATTAACATTCTTCACGGTCTTTTTGGAGGAGATGAGGGAAGTTAGGCTGTTGGTCACAAAATAACTATCAATACCAGGCGTCTGCTTTATGCCACTTGCTCTAGCAAACTTCTTTAACCAGTTTGGTCGGTTGTGACAAGTCCGCATAGGCAGGATCTAGCTCCTCACCCTTGGCTTCATAGTAGACTTGAACCGTATCCTTGTCTCCGGTCACACTGTCGGTAACACTCTGACGCATCCCATTTCCTAGACCCATAATGAGTACTACCATAGCAACACAATGATAATCCCCAACATGGTCAGGAAGGACCGCATCTTGTGAGACAGATAGAACTGAAAACAAATTTCCAATTTTCCATTCTTACCTCCTAGTCAATCCGAACGCTATCAGTCGTGTCTTAGGTGATTTCCCCATCACGAGATAACAATCTTACGTCGGAGCATAGTCTGCAATCTCTGGTTCATGGGTAACCATGACAATGAGTCTTTCCTTCACGAGTTTCAGCTGGGTTAGAGATCCATAATCAGATCCCTGTCTTGGTATCAAAATGCACCTGTAGGTTCATCCGCCAAAATGATTGCCGGATCGTTAGACAATGCACGCGCAATAGCCACCCTCTGCTTCTGTCCACCAGACAGCTCTGACGGCAAATGATGGCTACGTTCTGACAAGCCGACTTTTTCCAAGAATTGTTGTGCCCTTTGCTTACGTTCACGTGGCGATTTCCCCGCATAAATCAAGGGAAGCTCTACATTCTTTTGGGCACTTAACTTTGGCAAGAGAAAAAACTGTTGAAAGATAAAGCCAATCTGGTCATTTCTTACCTTGGCCAAGCGGTTTTCAGAGAGCTCAGCTACATTCTCTCCCTCGAGTTGATAGGAACCTGTAGTCGGTTGATCAAGAAGTCCAATAATATTCATGAGGGTTGATTTTCCTGAACCAGAAGGGCCCATGATTGCCACGAAGTCACCTTCATCAACTGATAAGTCAATTCCCTTAAGGACCTGCAAGGACTCCTGACCATTTTTGAAAGACTTGGTGATGCCTTTTAAGACCATAAGTTCTGGCTTAGTCACTAGACTTCACCTCTTCTCCACTAGTCTCTTTTGATTTTTTGCTATCGGCATCCGTCACATCCTTTAGGGTCTCACCATCCTTGAAGGATTTTTCGGCCTTAGTAATAACCTTTTGACCTTCTTTAAGTCCTGAGGCAATTTCTTGCTGCTTAGCATCTGCATTGCCAAGTTTGACCTTGACTTGCTTGATTTTTTGACTCTCGTCATCGTAAACCCAGACGTAGTTGTCAGAGCCTTTCTTGGTCACAGCAGTTACTGGAACTAACAGGGCATCATCATCTTTGGTCACTTCAAGAGATACATTGAAACCTTGCTTGAGCTTACCGATTGGACTGGTCAATTGAACCTTGTATTCATACTGAGAACCTGTCTGTCCCTAGGTTGCCTAGATGTCCCCGCTGACTGACTGGCATTTTGCTTAGGATAATTGGAAACGTAGCTAACTTTCCCTGTCCAAGTTTGATCTGGGTATACTTTGGAAGTAATCTTAACCTTTTGACCTACTGAAATATTTGGAATGTCATATTCTGTTAAGGTTCCTTGAATCTCAAATTGGCCTTCACTGGTCACATGAACTAGAGTCTGGCTCTCTTTTGAAGCAGGGTCCACAGAGTCCGCAACTTCTCGACTGTCCATTAACATCTGGAAACAATGACCGTTTTGGTTTGAGGACGTCTGTGCCTTTTCTAGCTCTGAGGCTGCGTTGTAACAGCATCATTATAATCTTGCAAGGTTTGGTAATTACTTGCCTCGGTTTGCTGACGCTGTTGAGGGCTAACGGTAGTCGTCGAATCATCCTCATCCGAATCACTACTTGTTTGTGCCGAAGCTGCAGGAGCTGTTCCATACTGTTGGAAATAATTACGGTCACGAACTGCCTTATTATAGGCACGGCTAGCCGTATCATATGCTGCTTGGGCAGAGGTACTGTCGTATTGGACCAGTTGCTGACCAACGCTAACTTCCTCACCAACAGAGACTGTCACAGTGGCATTGCGTCCAATGGTATTGTCAAAATAAACGTACTGTTCTGACTGAGCCTTCACCATGCCAGTCAGAAGGGTGGACGAGGCCAACTGCTTTAGGTTACCTTACTTGCTGTAGGGGACTCGGAAGCCTTATCATCTTTGCCACCACCTGCAAAAAGGTTAAATCCTAGGACCAAAAGGACAAGGAAGCCAATTCCTCCAATGATCCAAACTCTTTTTTTATTTTTAAATAACTTTGGACTGATTTTCTTTCGCATAAGTCTCTCTTTTCTTTTGTATCATATAAATAAAACAATTGTAATACTTTTAACTTTCAGTGTCAATGGCCTTCGCTTAAATCCATGACACCATAGTGCAGCTTTTGATTGGGACGAATCTGACGTTCGAAACCCAAGTTCCTCAAAAACGGTATCTCGAAAATGCGCCTTGATGATAATTTTTTCTCGTGCGACACGCTTAGCCTCATTTAACCATTCTTCTGTCAGACGGCTGCCATTGGCCAAAGGTTTGATAGCTTGTAGATTTTCCGATTCCTTGATAGTCTCTGAAAACATAGGATCAGCATAAATGATATCAAAAGAGTGATCAGCCTGGGATTTCAAAAAGGATAAGCTATCGCTCTTAATAGCCTTAATAGATCGCATCGCTTTTCCAAGCTGCTTGTCATCTGTCTGATAAGTGGCCAGACCACGAGAAACCACCTGAAAAATCACTTCTTGACTCTCAAGGGCTGTCACCTTATTTCCCGCTGCCGCCATAACTAGACTATCGGAAGCCAGACCCATGGTCGTGTCGAGAATAGACTTGGTAGACGGACCCAAAAGATTGACTAGAGCATCGTGTGGCGCCTTAATCCGAAGAACTGCCGTATCTGGATGAAAGGACAGCTCACTGCCATCGCATTGACAAAAGACAATCTGTCTTTATATAGAAGATAAAAAGCTCCAAATCGCTCTAAACATTTTGCCAAGGATAACTTGCGACGAGGCTGGTAGTCAACTCCTAACTCGTGGGCTAATTCTTGGGCACGTCCAATCAAGGCCTCATTTTCACGTAAAGATGTGGTAATAATCATGTTACTAGTATAGCAGAATCATAGGAAACAAAACTATAGACTTAGCTTTCATTTTTAACTTCTTAGCTTACATTTGTGTAAGAAAAAAGCCCCAGCAAGGCTGAGACTCAGAACATAATTAAACTATTTTTAAATATGAAAATAGATTTTGCAGAACCTAGTAGCTTATACCGAGACTTTTTCGCTAGTGATAAAAACGTCTGAAACAGATTAGTTTCAGGCGTTCGGAAGTTGAGACTTTCGACTCAAAAGCTTAGTCATGGAACTTCATAGAAGGTCGCTGACGTCCGTCATCATAAGAAAAGTCTCAAAAAGAAAACTTTTGTCTTCAATAAAAAGCCCCAGCAGAAACTGAGACTTTATTTCGTGATTAGATAGCTTCTGTTGTAAAGCTACGGCTTTCAAGCACACGCACCATAGCATCTGCTGTATCAAGCGCTGTGAAAGAGTGGAATTCCAGCTTCAATAGCTGAGCTACGGATAGCTGCTCCGTCTTCGTCATAAAGTACGTTTGTTACCAACCGTATTGATAATAGCTTGCGCTTTACCGTACGAACAAGGGCTGGAATGTCGTTATCATCATTTTTCACCCAATTTGTTAACAAGCGTTGCGTGAACCCGTGTTCATTCAAGAACTTAGCTGTTCCTTCAGTTGCATAGATACCGCAACCGATAGCATCGAAACGACGGGCCAAGTCAAAGGGGCTTTACTTCTTTAGTATCATCATGACAGATAGTAAAGATAACGTTACCAAGGTTGTAAGTGGAGTAAGATGCTTCAAAAAGGCTTTTATAGAGCGCTTTTTCAAAGAGTCGCATCTGTACCCATAACTTCACCAGTTGATTTCGTTTTCAGGTCCAAGGGCTATCTACCTTAGTAATTTTGTGAATGAGAAGACTGGTGCTTTGACTATGAACATGGTTTGCTTTCTGGGTAAGAGCCATCTTTGTAACCTTGCTCGCCAATGAGTTTACAAGAATCAAGTTTGGCAACTTGATGCCATTGGGATATCAGTAACCTGAGACAAGAATGGTACGGTACGAGCTACACGTAGGTTAACCTCGATAACATAGACCGTTTCATCACTTAATAACGAACTGAATGTTCATCATACCGATACAGTTAAGACCAATAGCCAAGCGTTTTGAGTGTAGTCAGCGATAGTCTCTTGGATTTTTCTTAGAAAGGGTTTGTGGTGGGTAAACTGCCATTGAGTCCCCTGGTGAACCCCTGCACGTTCGATGTGTTCCATGATACCTGGAATCCAGACATCCTTACCATCAGAAGATGGCATCACTTCTACTCCGTCCGAGATATAGCTATCAACAAGGGACTGGGTGGTCTGGACTGCCTTAACGGCTGTCACGCATGTAAGAACGAAGGTCTATCTTCATTTTCAACGATTTCCATGGCACGTCCACCCAAAACGTATGACGGACGAACAAGAACTGGGAAACCAATCTTGCGAGCTGCTTCAACCGCTTCTTCTTCATTTGTCGCTGTTTTGTCCTGGTGGTTGTGGGATATCCAAGATCTTTAAAGGAGCTTATTCAAAGAGGTCACGGTCTTCAGCACGGTCAAGGTCAACCCAACCTGTGTGCCCAAAGATTTTCACACCAGCTTTAGACAATGGCTCTGCCAAGTTGATGGCTGTTTGTCACCAAACTGAACCACGACACCCATAGGTTATTTCCAATTCGATAACGTTCATCACGTCTTCAAAAGTCAATGGTTCGAAAGTAAAAGTTTATCTGAAACTGAGAAGTCTGTTGAAACTGTCTCAGGGTTAGAGTTCATGATGATGACTTCGTAACCTGCAGCCTGGATAGCTTTTACGAGGTGAACTGTCGCATGAGTCGAGACTCAACCCCTTGTCCCGATACGGATAGGGACCTGAACCAAGAACGATGACAGATTCTTTATCAGATTTGATTGATTCATTTTCCCACTCGTAAGTTGGTAGAAATATGTGTTGATGACTCGAACTCAGCCGCACTAGGTATCGACCATCTTGTAAACAGGAACAATATTATTTTCCAAACGTGTCGCACGAACTTGGTCGGCTGTTTGATTCCAAAGATCAGCAATCTTACGATCAGAGAAACCGTTACGTTTAGCTTCTTTCAGAACATCAACATCGCCTACGTGAGTAGCCAATTCTTGTTCCAATTCAAAGATATGGAGCAATTTGTCGAGAAGATATCGATCTTAGTCAACTCGACAATTCTTCAATAGTGTAACCACGACGGATGGCTTCAGAAAGGTAGAAGAGACGGTCGTCTTGAGCTTTGACAATCTTTTCAACCAAGGCATCGTCTGTGACGTCCGCAAGCTCAGACATTTCATTGTGGTAAACACCGATTTCAAGTGAACGGCAGGCTTTAAGAAGTGACTCTTCGATGTTACGACCGATAGCCATAACTTCACCTGTTGCTTTCATCTGAGTACCAAGGCGACGTTCACCGTGTTCAAATTTATCAAATGGGAAACGTGGAATCTTAGCAACCACATAGTCAAAGAGCTGGTTCAAACATGGCATAAGTTGCTACCAGTGACTGGGTTAATCATTTCATCAAGTGTCAAACCAACAGCGATCTTGGCTGCCAATTTGGCGATTGGGTAACCAGTTGCTTTTGAGGCAAGGGCTGATGAACGTGATACACGAGGGTTTACTTCGATAACATAGTACTGGAAGCTATTAGGGTCAAGAGCCAACTGTACGTTACAACCACCCTCAATTTTAAGGGCACGGATAATCTTCAAGCTGGCATCACGAAGCATTTGGTTTTCAATATCTGACAAGGTTTGCGTTGGGAGCAAATACGATTGAGTCCCCTGTGTGGATACCAACTGGGTCAAAGTTTTTCCATGTTACATACCACAAGAGCATTGTCTGCGGCATCACGCATAACTTCGTATTCGATTTCCTTGAAACCAGCGATAGAACGTTCAATCAAACATTGTGTTACTGGTGACAATTTCAAGCCATTTTCAGCGATTTCACGAAGTTCTTCTTCGTTGGCACACATACCACCACCAGTACCACCAAGGAGTAAAGAGCATGGACGCTATCTGATAACTGGGTAGCCAATTTCTGTCGCAAAGGCACTGCTTCTTCAACCATATTTGACGATCTCTGATTCTGGAATAGGTTGTTCCAAAATCTTCCATCAATTGTTTGAAGAGGTCACGGTCTTCGGCTTGGTCAATGGCGAACAATTTTGTTCCCAAAAGCTCTACTCAAGCTCTTCAAGAATACCAGCTTTTGACAATTCCATTGCCATGTTCAAACCAGTTTGTCCACCAAAGAGGTTGGCAAGAGCATCAGGACGCTCTTTACGAAGAATACGTGCTGACAAACTCAAGCGTAATTGGTTCAATGTAAACCTTATCTGCGATTTCTTTATCAGTCACGATGATGTCGCAGGGTTAGAGTTAACAAAGGACAACACTGTCAGCCTTCTTCTTTCAAGGCCAAGCAGCTTGCGTACCAGCAGTAGTCGAACTCAGCAGCCTGACCAGATGATGATAGGGACCGAGACCCGTATAACCATAATTTTTAATATCAGAACGTTTGGGCATAATTTGTGATACAAAAGCCCGTTAAGGACGGTGAAAATAGGGAAAGCGTGACGACGACGCCTAAGCGTCTGGTCACCGTTTATCTTTTCACATGATCACTAGGGGCGTGTTCACTTCCGTGAACCTGTATCTTCTCCTTTCTATTTGACAACTCTCTGGTTGTCATTAAATAAGGTAGTAGACTGGGGCGAACAAGAGTCACACCCCACTATAGTCACTAGACAGTTGCAATTAACGACGTGCTTTTTCAGCTTGGAAAGCATCAATCAATTCAAGAACTCATCGAAAGAGATAGCTGGCATCATGTGGACCAGGTGCTGCATCTGGGTGGAATTGCACTGAGAATGCAGGGAAGTCACGGTGACGAACACCTTCAACTGACTTATCGTTAATTTCTTCGTGTGTTACCATGAGGCAATCTGGAAGTGACTCACGGTCAATGGCATAACCATGGTTTTGGCTGGTGAAATCAACACGACCAGTCGCAATTTCACGAACCGCATGGTTAAATCCACGGTGACAAACTTCATCTTGTAGGCCTTGGCACCATTAGCCAAACTAAACAACTGGTGACCCATACAAATACCAAAGATTGGAATTTTACCTTGGATGCCACGAATCATATCAAGTGCATACGGTACATCTTCAGGGTTACCTGGACCATTTGACAACATCACCACCATCTGGATTAGGGTGGAGAATTTCTTCAGCAGTGATATCATGTGGCACAACAGTCACGTTACAATCACGTTTTGAAAACTCACGCAAGATAGAGTGCTTGAGACCAAAGTCAACCAAAACGATATTTTTACCAACACCTGGTGCTGGGTAGGCTGTCTTAGTTGATACCTGCTCAATATTATTTGGTTGGCAAAACAGTCGCACGCAATTGATCTTGCAAGTGCTCGATACTGTCACCAGGGCTGGCCAAAAGTGACCCTTTCGCTGGTACCGTGTTGACGGATAATCTTAGTCAAGGCACGTGTATCAATACCAGAGATACCAGGGATGTTTTTCGCTTTCAAAAACTCATCCAAGGTCATTTGGTTACGCCAGTTGCTGGCACGACGGCTAGCCTCTGACACAACGACACCCTTAGTCGTTGGCTTAATTGACTCATAGTCGTCACGGTTAACACCGTAGTTACCAACAAGTGGATAAGTAAAAGTCAAAATTTGACCATTGTAAGACTGGTCTGTGATAGATTCTTGATAACCTGTCATACCAGTATTAAAGACGATTTCACCCGTCACATCCACATCAGCACCGAAGGCCTGACCTTCAAAAATAGTGCCGTCTTCCAAAATAAGTAAACGTTTTGCCATTATAGTAAATTGTTCCTTTCACTAAGATACAAAGGGCGTTAAAATCTGAATGAAAAGCAAATCCGACAGAGAAGCTCTAGCCTCTAGGAAGATGTCTCTTTTCAAGGAATTTAGCCATGTTCTTTTCAGTCTAATTCTCTCGAGGAATCGGTTAACGTTGTTTACGCTTTGCCATTTAAAATAGCTTCAATAATTGCCATACGGACAAAGACCCCGTTTTGCATCTGAGCAACGATACGAGCCTTAGGCGCCTCAACCAGACTATCAGCAATCTCCACATCACGATTAACCGGAGCAGGGTGCATGATAATCGCCTGATCAGCTAACTTGGCATAACGTTCTTCAGTCAAACCATAGAGAGCATGGTAGTCTTCTTTTGAAAATCCTTTGTCATCCCCATGACGCTCGTGCTGAACACGAAGCAACATGAGAACATCCAAGTCCTCAATGACGTCGTCAATGGCCACATGCTGACCATAAACATCAAACTCATTCGAGTACCACTCTGCCGGACCAGCAAAATAAAGCTGAGCTCCCAAACGCTTGAGAATCTGCATATTTGACTTAGCGACACGCGAATGCGTAATGTCACCTGCAATACAAATCTTAAGATTTTCAAAGGTTCCGAAACTCTTCGTAAATGGTCATCAAGTCAAGCAAACACTGACTTGGGTGTTGCCCTGAACCATCACCACCATTGACAATAGAGGTCTGAATAGTTCTACTATCAATCAACTGCTTGTAGTAATCGACTTCCGAGTGGCGGACCACACAGATGTCAACGCCCAAGGCAGACATGGTTAAGATCGTATCATAGAGGGTCTCACCCTTGTTCACCGAGCTAGTTCCAGCATCGAACTCAATCACATCCAGGCCAAGTTTTTTCTCAGCCACTTCGAAGGACTTGTGTGTTCGTGTTGAATTTTCAAAAAAGAGATTGGCAGCGAAATACTGTCGATCCAGCTGGAAATCAGCTCTGCCATTTTTAAAATCTCCACCTCGACGAATCAGGCCCAAGACCTCTTCATTCGTGAGGGTTTCCATTGTCACCAAATGTTTCAGTGACACTTTTCCATCTGCAATCGCCATAGTTTTTCCTTTTAAATTGATTGACTAATCTTTGCTACCTGTTTTAGGATCTGGCAAAATTTGGTAGAGCAAGATACCAAGAATGGTTGAGACTTGCCACACCCGTAATTTGAAGACCACCAAGGTCAATCATCAAACCACCGATACCAGATACCAAGATAACACTAGCAATCAAGAGATTCTTTTTATTATCAAAATCAATCTTATGTTCAACTAAAATTTTCAAACCGCTAGCAGCGATAACCCCAAAAGGGCAATGAGATAATCCGCCCAATACAGGAGTTGGAATAGAATGCAAGAGTGCTGATAGCTTACCAATAAAGCTCATCGAAGACCACCAATCACTGCTGCGCCCGCAATAACGTAAACTGAGTAGACCTTACTGAGGGCCATAACCCCAATATTTTCACCATAGAGTTACAGGAGGAGCTCCAAAGAGTCCAGCGATAATCTGTGCCAAACCATCACCAGTAAGGGTGCGGTCAAGTCCTGGATCTTTAAAGTAATCACGCTCAGTCAAACTGTTTAGAACCATGACGTGACCAAAGTGTTCAGTCATCGTCACAAAGGCAATCGGAGCCATGGTCAAAATCGCACTTGGATAGAGCTTGAAGCTATAATCCACAAATGGAATGTCAAAGTTTGGAACTTGAATCCAATGTGCCGCTGCTACCTCTGAGAAATTGATAAAACTATGTCCTGTCAGCAAACCAAGAACCGCTGAGAAAATATAGCCTACAACTAAACCAAGTACAAGTGGGATAACACCGATAATCTTCTTGCCATACATGTTAAAGAGGATAACCGCAAAGAGGGTGACCATCGAAATCAATAGAGCATAGATACTATAGCTTTTATTTAAAGTTGTCGCATCATTGACTGCATTGGCTGCAAGGTTCAAACCAATCACCATGATAATGGGACCAACCACGATTGGTGGAAGGACCTTATCAATCCAGTCTTTACCCGCATACTTAACAATCAGAGCCACAAGCAAGTAAACCAAACCACCTGCCATGGCACCTTGAGCACGCCGCAATTCCATCAGTCTTCATAAGTGTCTGCATAGCCGCAATATAGGCAAAGCTGAGACCCCCATGTAAGCTGGAATTTTTGTACTTGGTCACCGTCAAGTGAGCCAAAGGTTCCCAAACCAGATGAGAAAAGAGCAATAGCGGGATCAATCCCAACCAAAATCGGCACAAGCACCGTCGCACCAAACATGGCAAACAAGTGCTGGAATGACAAACCAACCAATAAACCAGGTTTTGGCATATCATTCACATCATATTTTACGTTATTCACGATATCAAAGGACTCCTTAAAATTAAGATACAAAGCCCGTCTAAGAGAACAAGATAAAATAGGAAAATCTGACGCCGAGCTTTGGCTTCTGGAAAGGTATCTTTTACACAACTCTTAGCCCGTGTTCAGTTAAGTAAGATACAAAGGGCGTTTCACCCTATCCGTCAGTCAACTTAGCTTGGATCGATAATGTTGACGCTATCTTTGCCATCAACTTCTGCGACCAAAACTTCAATTTCTTCTGACTCACTTGTTGGGATATTTTTACCAACATAGTCCGCACGGATTGGCAATTCACGGTGACCACGGTCAACCAAGACAGCCAAACCAACACGCGCTGGACGCCCATGGCTAACGATATTATCAATAGCTGCACGAATCGTACGACCTGTGTAAAGCACATCATCCACAAGGATAACATCTGTACCCATCAATTTCAATAGGGAAAACAGATGTGTCTTGCTCAGCCTATAACATCATCACGGAAAGCCTTAGTGTCAAGCTCAATCAATGGCACATCAAGGTTTTCCAACTGTTTCAAGCGCTCTTGGATGCGCTGTGCAATATAGACACCACGTGTCTTAATACCAGCCAAGACAATCTTGTCGAGATTTTTGTTACGCTCAATAATCTCATAAGTGATACGTGTAATGGCACGTTTCATGGTTACGTCATCGACGATCTCTTTTTTCTTCATAAAAAGAACCTTTCTAAATACAAAAATATCCCCTCGAAAACAAGGAGATACACAAAAATATGAGTACAGTTCACCCGTACACTTCTCATGGCTCCTTGCCTGCCTCTCTGGACAGTGATTAAGGACTTGGTTTAGTTTAGGTAAATTCTTAGATTTCAGACTCATTTTACAAGACGGACGCCCCTCCCAAGAAAGACTATCCGTTTTAATAACTGTTACGCTTCTCTCAACTTCTCCAGGTTTCCTTGAAAATAGCGAGGGTTCTTCCGCTGTAAATTCGACCAATTCTCCAGTCGTAGGATGCGTGAACCCAAGGGTCTTAGCATGTAGAAATTGTCCATGGCCCTTGAGGGTCTTGCGTGGCCCATAAAGAGGATCTCCCGCCACCGGGTGACCGATATAAGCCATGTGCACACGAATCTGAGTGTGTGCGACCTGTTTCCAGCTGCAACTCTGCAAAGTATGGTTGCCAGACGTTCAAGAACGGTAAATCGTGTTACTGCAGGTTTCCTTTTAGCTGTAACTGCCTGCTTCTTGCGGTCCTTGTCGAACGCCCAATCGGAGCCTCAATCACGCCTCGATCGTTAGGCAAATTGCCATGCACAATAGCCACATACTTGCGAAGGACTTCTTATCCTTAAGCTCAGCCGCCAAGCATTGTGAGCCTTATCATTCTTAGCAATCATAAGGAGACCAGACGTGTCCTTGTCGATACGGTGGACAATCCCTGGACGAACCACACCATTGATAGACGAAAGGTCCTTGACATGATACATCAGGGCATTGACCAAGGTACCAGACGGATGACCAGCTCGATGGATGGACACACCATGCCTTGAGTGTTGACCACTGCCCATCCGCATCTTCATGATAATATCAAAAGGAATATCTTCGGCCTGTGCTCCCAAAGACCTCTTCTTCTGGCAATTCATAGGTGATGACATCACCCTCTTTAACCACATACTTGGCTGCCGACTTTACAATAACCAAGACCGTTCCAGCCTGTAACGCTTCATTGGCCTAACTACGTGACAATTCTGTCAAATCTGCCAGGGCCTTGTCCAGACGGCTTCCCGCCTCTTTAATGATGACTTCCATTTTCCTCTTTCCATAAGATTAAAATCAAGAGCAGTACGCCCACCGTTAGATAGGAGTCTGCCACGTTAAATATGCAAAAATCAATAAAATCAAGCTGAACCATATCAACCACGTAACCCAAAGTGCAGACGGTCGATAAAGTTGCCAATACCACCTGAGATAATCAAAAACCAAAGATAGCACCAGCCAAAAGACTCTTCTGGTAATTCTTAACCAGATAAACCATAGCCGCACCAATCACTAGAACCGTCAAAATCACAAAGAAATATTTCTGATCCTGTCAAAATCGAAAAGGCAGCACCACGGTTTTTGTAGATAGGTCAAGCTGAAAAGTCCAGGAATAGCCTTGATAACTTGGTTAAGGGCAATATTTGCCACAACCCAATGCTTAACCCACTGATCCAAACCAATCAGAGCCAGAATAGCCAAAGGAATCGCAACCTTACGCATAAGTCCTCCTATGGTTTGTATAGTATCAAAGTAGTCAAACATAACATTGACAAACTTGAGGCACAAGACTGACAGTTAATCCCCTTTACGACGCAGTTTACACCCATCTTGTTATCCAGAATTATCACTCAAGCGGAATCACCGTAATCCGTTCACACTTTGTCCATCAGAAACCAGATCCCGTCGCATAGGCATCCGTACGTTCCAAGATACCGTTCAAGGTCGCACGGTCTGTCACGTTAAACATCAGAGACGAATCTGACGTATCCACAAAGTTTTCAGAATAGTAAAGATACTCGTCCTTCTCCTGAGTGAAACGCACTACTGGCAAGGCCGCCAAGTCCTCCATGACAAGACTTTCTTTTTTAGCCAGAGGATGCCCCTTACGGAGATAAATATGCGTCTTAAACGGAATCAAATCAATAGCCTCAAGCCCAAGCTTGTCCATATTTTGATGGATTCCCTTGCTATTTTGACGATTCAAATAGATAATCCCAATCTCACTGTGCCCCTTGGCTACCTCATCCAAAATCTGAATAGTCGTAGACTCAAAGATACGGAAATCCTTATAATCAGGATAACGCTCTGAAAAAGTCGTAATCAAAGGTGGCAAAAAGTCATAGTGCTGGCTGGCAATCGAAAACTGGTTGCCCTTTTCAGAAGCATTAAGATAGCGATTTTCAAAACTATCAAAACTGCGTACCACCTCAAGTGCACGCTCATGAAAAGTCATGCCCTGACTAGATCAAGACAGCCCCCGTCGTTGTACGGGTGAAAATTTGGAAATTCAGCTCTTGCTCCCAAATCCTATGATAGCCACCGAAAAGGCTAGAGTTGACTCACAAAAGAGCTTGCTGGCTGCCTCACGGAAGGTTCCGCTGTTGGCAATGGCTGCGACATAACGTAGTTGTTGTATGTTCCATGTGTGACACTTCTTTCTTGAAAAATCAATCAATATCATTATACCAGATTTTATCCTCTTTTTGTTGATACTAAAAAAGCTCGAGCAACCCTGAGCTTGAATCGCTAACTAAAAAGTAGTCTTATTCGTCTGATTTGTCTGTCAAGAAGTACTCGTTTTTCACGTTTGTCATAGTCAAAGGTCAAACGAACAGCATCTGCCACCACTTTCTGGATTATAATCACGGTAGCTAAGACTGACTGACTGAGTGAGATCGCCTTGTTCAGTTTGTGTCATTTCATGATAAGTGAAACTAGCCTCTGGGTGTTTTCAGCCACACCTCAGAAAGTCGTGTCCCCTTGAGCAAGTCAGCTGTGTGCCTACAGACAACTTTTTCATAGTCATCTTTTTGTCCAGTTGCTATGAGTAGTCATCAACTTGCATTTGACCTTATCATAGTCGAAGGGTTGCTGAGGCAGATTTCAAAACATAGACACCGTCTTTTTGCTCAGTCAAACGAACATAGTTGTTTCCATCTGTGTTTCTTTTTCTATAGGTGAGATCTAACAAATCTGGACTTATCTTCCTCGTAAGCATCACTATACTCGGCATCAGTCGCCTTACCGTGACATCAAGACCTCGTCCAATGTCAAAGTACCAACCTTCAACTCCTTAAAGCTGAGTCCTCAGTCAGTCAAACTTATAATTCTCATCGATGTACGAGATACAGCTCTATCGTGACCGTCACTTTGGAACTGCTCAGCATGGTTCATGACAAATTTCACTGCTTGATAGCCTGCTCCAGCAAAGCGAAGTCATGAAAGAAGATGATTGACATGAGCTAGAAGCAATAATAGATAGTGCCTTGCGTGTCGACTTCAGACTCAAAACCAAAGTCACAATAGCTAGAATGATAAGGAAGAAAGCAAGGAAAGTAAAGACAAAACCGAAAGGAAGCGTCCAAGACAAAATGACGAATAGAATCCCCAAAACTAGGATAATAATGGCAAACAATATTAACAAAAAGCATTGTTCTTGGTTACCTTTTGGCTTGTAATAAGGGTTTTCCAAAGGTATCTGACTTGCCTTTGGAGCTTCTTTTACTTGCTCTTTCTCCATATTCAACTCAGGCATTGGCTTGGGGCTTCCTCCTCTAATGCCACCTGAGGCCCTCGTCTGGTTGCGTATCTGCCACTGAGTCAGCTGTCACCTCTTCAGTAGCTTCAGAGCTATCCACCTGCTGAGCCTCAACCTGCTCAGACACTTGGACACTTGGTTCCTCCGAAGCAATGACAAAGCCCTCTTTCTTAGCTTCCATAAACTCCTCAGGACTTGGTTTACGTCCAGTGACATCCTCAAAGTGACGCACCCATTCTTCTCTAGTTGCCTATAGCTGACTCCTTTACTCTCTTTTTCTTTATTTTTATCACTTTACTTTTAATCTCGTCTTATGAAAATAAGGTCGGATATAAGAAAATTTTTGAGACTGCCTGAGTGCTTAAGTGACAGATATCTCAAAGGCCGTTAGAGAGAAAAACCCCACAAAGTGGTTGCACTAAAGTGGGCAGAAAATCTGCTTTTGAGTGGCACTATGAGTGCTTATGAGGACAAGATTCCAGATATATACACTGAGAGCAAGGGAGAAGCTAAGAGCTCCAAAAGATTTAGTGTGGATGTTCTGGGACTGAAATGCGTGAGGTTGAACAGACTGTTACGGAACTAGAAATCATCCAAAAAGGAAGAATCATTGCTATTCTCCCCGAATTAGGAAGAAATAATTGTAAAGTTTTTGTAAAAGGTCATTCACGAAAAATTAGCATCTTTTAGATTACCTACCCATCCTTCTCTGTTGAAAAATTCAAGACATACACGTACCAGAAAAATACATTGCTATTGTTGAAAAACAGAGAGAGAATTGCCTAAATACGGTGTAAACGTAAAACTTGAGAGAATGACAGAGCCGGGAACGACTCAGGAGGATGAACGCACGTACCGGGTACTCTTACCTAAAAGTTAAAGAACTAGAGAGACAGGGATGAAGCCCTTTGGCGAAAGGCCAGGGGCAGTGGGAGAAAATGGTCACAGGAGGATTTCGACTAGGTTACTTCTTAGGGCAGCTGGTTTGACTCGCTCAGCACTACTATCAGTTAAGAGCAACTAGATCGGTTTGACAAGAGATAAAACAAAACAGTTCAATCAATTTATTGTGAGCGCCAAAGAAATTTATGACGGCTATCGTCGAATGACTCTTGAATTGAAATCGACTCGCGGTAAATCAGCAAAGTGCAACGTCTGATGGAAGTTCTTGGTTTTAAGTGCTCAATTCGTCGTAAACGAGTATTCTTTACCAAGGGAGAGATTGTAAGGAAAGCAGAAATCTCATTCCAGCATAGTTGCAAACAACCAAACCAATGGAAAAGTGCTTATACAGATGTGACAGAATTTGCGATTTCAACAAATGATAAAACGCCACTTATCACGTTTGGAGTAAAGCGCTATGTTGAAATTACTCCTTGTCTTTCTTCCCACCAAACTTAGAACAGTAAAGCTATAATATTAAACCAGGCAGCCACAGAGGAGCATTATAAAATACAATTCTCCGCAAGTGACCAGGAATGGCAATATAACCTCAGTATTCTCATCGATTTTTAGAGATGAGATCAACCGTCCATGTCACATCAGAGGTAACTTAGCCCAGACAACGTAATGGAATCTTTCTTTTAGCACATTTAAATCAGAATATTTTATAGATTACGAGAAGACATTTGGAAATCACTTAATCAATTAGAACAACGAGCTGTGCTGAATATAACGTTATTACAACAACAAAACGCATTGAGTAAATTAAAGGATTTAGCCCTGCAATACAGAACTAAATCCTTGGATAAATCAATTATCTAACTTTTTGGGGTCAGTACAAGTTAGATTTTTCCTCCACACAGGGCAGTTAATGTAGTAAAGAGTAGTTTTTTATAACACATATGTAGTTATACTTATAGCCAGTCCTTTTTAATCTCGAACAAAACTATAAAACTACAGGCTGTAAGCGGTGCAGTGATTCCCAAAAGGGTAAGTATACATATTTAAACTCTTCAGATCGTGCCAATTATTATAAAGAGAGGTGTGATCAAGGCTAATCTTTTATTTTCTACTCTTTTCTTTTAAGTACAATGGTCAATGATATAAGTATCGATGGAGAGAGAATAAGGCAATTATTGCAAGTAAAATATTTTTCTATAGTCATTAACTGAAAGTACCTTTAAGTTCTTTTCAATATTCATCACTTTAAATAATGGTTCCAGTGAAACATTATCAGTTCGCACCTAGTCCCATTAGAAATCGTCTGACAGTAACCGATACTTTATCTACTGAGTTCTTGCTAGAGTCATCCTATTTTATAGTTCTATGACCTTTTTAATCAGCATGCTTAATGTCCATTTAATACTAACACTTCTGTTCTTCGAATAAAGGCTCACCAACAAAATTACCTGCTATTATATGAGGATATTTTATAAATAGTAAAGTAGCAACGGAAGTAATGATTATGTATTCTCATGGCCCTGGATATTTGTTGATAAGCAGTCAATAGGAAGTGCTTAAAAGTTTCAGTATCAACCCCACATTAGTCCAAAGTGAGCGCCACTTCTAAAGTTAACTTTGTTTTCTTAATGAGTTATAACATTAAGACTCTATCCTCAGATTTATTGCTTCAAAGTTGTAAGATCCATGGCTAAAAGAAACGCATGACAGAATAGTGAAAATGTATTACTTGTGTCCCTAGAAACTGGGATACAACGCTCCAAGTCCATTACACAACAGAATAGTACCTCTTAAAGTGCAGAAATGGTACATTCAGAACCCTAAAGGTAAGTAAAATGTTACACAATACTACAAAGTATGGCAATAGAAAGAAAATAAATAACAGATTAAAGTGATAAACAAATAATCAATGTTTCAGCTCACTTTTGATTGAACTTGTCTACGGTCTCCTGTAACAAGAACTGGCTTTGCTCAGATATATAATTTAGAATTTCAATAGTTTTCTCTTTATCAAGAAAAAACAGGAAAGTTTATCCCTGTTCACCTTGTTATTCATCTCCAAACTTGATTTATGAGTAAGATGAAGGTATCTTCACAGCCTTTGGTATCAAATACAAATAAACACTCTTGATTTACTACTTCTGCATCAAAGTCATATAAAATTAATTTCTTTTTGAACTCACCTTCACGAACTGTTGGATGCTATAATCAAGCGTTTGAGCTTTAGGGTAATCTTATGTATCCTCTAGTTTCATTTTCCTTCGATGGATCCTCATGGTCTCCCTTCTAACTTAGAATTCATCAATACTGTTCTTTCGTCCGAGTCAGATTTGAGACTTATCCAACCTACCTTATCTTGGGGAATCTACACAAGCGTACGACAAGATGAAAATACCATCATATTGTTTCCTCAAAGTTTAGGTGACACTTTCGCTATGATCTTTTACCAGGTATATCAACTTCAGCTCATCACTAACACCTCAGCATTTGTGCCATATGTCTTAATGATTGATTTAACTTAAGGTCTTTACCTGCTCCAACATTGCAGACTTAGATTCATTCCAGTCAAATTGTATTTTGTCAACAATGCATAATCGTTGGCTTGTCAGTGCTATCACACAGAATCAAGATTTAGTCAGATTTGAATCGCTGTCATGTTTTCTTGTCATATCGTCTTTGTAACAACTTTTGATATCTTAGCAAGGCTTGTATTTATTGCACTTGTTTGGGAGATTTGGAAAAATCAAACCATAATAGACATAAAACATAAAAGCAACTAACACCTAACTGCGATGATGACAATTTCTTGCTTGATTTACAAGGCTAAGAACAAGCGAAACAGCTGCTACTGGCCGCGAGGACACTCAAGATGAAAAATTAGGCAGGACACAAACCACATAAGGCTTGCAAAAGTTACAAATGCAATCGCTTCACAATTGTGAATGTGGATTGAAAGTTTATCTGCTTCAAATAGCTACTGATTGGATTGGAACTATTCCCGATCTTGAGCTGAAGAGAGAGATTGCCTTTCAAAACACTTCTTAGATCAAATTATGGTGTTGGTTTGGTACACAGGTGCTAGAAAGCTACTACTGGAAATGATGATTCACTGGCACTTGTTCTGACAGCATCCTCAGCTGTTTCAACTACATCTGCGATATCATCTTGTTCTGCAACTTCTTAGGCGCGTAACTGGTGCAGCTACTTCTAACTGGCAACAGGTTCATTGGCTGAATACTTCTACAGATGCTACTTGAGCAGCCAAACCCTTACTTCACCTTCCAAAATTCTTGGGGGCCTGGGCTTACGCTTGTCCTTGCCGACTCAAAGTTCAGCCCATTCTGCTTTTAGTTGACATAAAAATCTCCTTTTCAGAGAAATCGACAGGGTCCCTTCAAACAGCAGTTTTTCTATAATTAGAATTTGACACTACTCTCAGTAAAACCCAAATGTACGTCTGCAAAAGTCAACCCCTCACTTTTTTTTGGCCTAGTGACCAACCTTTCCCTATCTATAGTCCCATATTCATTTTCTTGGCTGATAGTTCCATTTCCTATATTTAAGACCTCTGTTAACCGTTTTAAAGGTTTTCTTATACGTAGTAGTATAATGCCAAGGGGTTATATATAGAAAACATAAAAATTTATTCCATTAGTGTGTGTACGCCGTATCACCTTGAGCCTAGTTTTGCACTTTCGTAGAGAGAACATCACACGCCGTTCGTGGAGATGCTTATGTTGTGTAAGATGTTCACTAAACAATTAGAAAGCCCAGAAATCTGGAAAAGATGCCTCCACCGGATTGTCAGACAAAGTTGCGTGGGACAAGCTGAAATTATCCTCCACATGGTGATATCGTCAAACTCTTCTACACTTGCTCCAAAAACTACAGAAACTTCTTGAGAACATGCCGGGACCGTACCGCAATGGACTTACAGCTTACCGTGTCATCAGGACTTTAGCAGTTCAAGTGAAACGTACTAAGTGTTGATGCAGCGGAAGATCTATCTGGAAGAAGGTTTCGCTTTGAGCCTACGCCATTTCCTCTACAACATCCATTGGCGCGCTATGGCCAATACTGGTGCTGGAATTCAAACCGTGATTCTACATTGTTTCGGAAGCAAGGACGATCAAAACAAGCAACAAAGTACCAGCTGTCCGGGCCCTCGGTAGCATACTGCAAAAGGCGGTTACCCAGCTGGTGATACCGATATACTGTCTTCCAGACCAAGTCATCAAAACATGAATGTCGTTGATAGCATCACAACTAACGCTTGATCATTAGCCAGTGAAGCAAAGAAGATATAACTGATTAATTTCCGTTGAAGTCGACAGGGCTACAAGTTCGATAAAACAAAAATCCGGTCAGTTCTGGTTTGCTGTTAACGCAGCAGTGAGGATAGTCACAGTGTTAACACGAGCTTCTTTTTAGTCGTTAAGACATCATCCAAAATTAAGCTGTGGTAATTGCAATAGCTTTAACGATAACTGTGATTCCAAGCCTCGGATGGTTTGCTAGGTCCATAATTCACCAAAGTTTTGTCCTGCTTCTACCTTGACCTGCTTCACACACTTGAGTCTTGAAGCCTTCCTGTGGAAACCCAGTATCACATGCCAATATGGATGAGGAAGCTCTACCATTTTCAGTTATCAAACTAGTCGCAATGATAGGAGACTAAATTAACTGTGCCTTAACTGGGTGCGACACTACCCCATCAGTAGGTCAATGTGATACCTTACCCATAGCTCCAGGCAAAGACTTGGTCAGGAACTTGGTCCGATGGGACAACGAAATTCCCGATAGTAGACTCCCTGTCCAATTTCTTGTTCTTTGGGAGCAAGTTATAAAAACCTTCAGCTTTTCCCTCAACCTTAGCTGCTCACCACCCATATAGGTTGGTAAAAACTCACACAAAAGTTGGGTAGAAGGCAGAACACACATACAATGGCAATGATAGTAGTAATGATAACTAGAAGATTGCCGTCAGGGCCCAGCCAGGCAGGAGATAAAGACACCCCAGACCACTAGCAGACGTCTTAATATCTAGAGATACGTCATAAGCATTACATAAGTCCTGAGAACACCACACTTAAATGTAGAATGGCATTTTCATTGGAAGAGTTACCCCATAGATACTTCAAGGTTCTTAAAAATATGGAGTAAATGAAAGGCTGGCATAGAGATGGTACAGGACTTTTTCTTCTTTCGTTTTTAACGCAGTAACTCCTTTTACCTGTTTTGCGTGAAACATGGAAGAAATAGCTGCCGAAGAATAATAGAACTTCCGTTTGTTGCACATCTAAGGAATGTAAAGGGAACAAGTGCCCCAGTGCATTCAGGCACTGTGGACACCTACAAAATACCAAGTATAAGACCAAAGAGACAATCGGACTAAAATTCAGATTTGCTTGAAAACGTAATCCATCTGAAGGAAAATGTGCAGCCGGTCCACCAAGAATGGCCAATGGACAGTAATGACCGAAAAATATAAAGAAAATTACTACAAGGAACTTACAACATCTGGGGTAATCTTGGTAAAGATTTTTGAATGTGTAGAGCTACAAACGGCCAAAATGAGAGGCATTACAGTTGAGGCTGTTAGCCCCTGCAGGAAGCGTAAGCAGATAACCCTGAGCATGACCAGCTGCCTTTGAAGGCTGTCACTAGGCATGCTTAATATCAGGATAAACAAATTGCTTTCACAGCCACCAATGCTATGACTCAGTAACATGAGGCAGCAGGCTGATGTCAAGCCAGTCAAGTTGGCAGGAGCTGGAAGAAACCATCACTGCATTCAAGATCGCGCCACTTAGGACTTGTCGCAGCTGACCATTTGCCCATGTGATGGCAGCTACCTTTGATAATCCCATGCAGCCAATGGACCAGAAGGTTGGAAATACATGATACCAAGATACAAAGGCAGTCAAAATTTACCTTTGGTGCATCTCCCTCGTAAAGATCAAGACTTACACCCTGCTGGAGACCACCAACCTGGAAGTACTCACGCACCAAACATCAAACACATAGTTGATAACTACCTGTTGTCCACCTACTACTTATGTAAATGCTCGCGCATCACATTCTCAGATGTCTCTGTCATCTGCTTTAGATTCATCTTTCAAATCCGACAAACGTGTCACTGATGTTTCAAGTTATTGACATTTTCCTTACCAACATTTGATAATGTCTCAATTAAAGATTTCAGTATATTGTATGGGGCTCCTTTCTTGTCGGGATCCTGGTTTTCTTTGAGAACTTTTTCAACGAAAACCTAAATAAATACAGAACCAGATTGGGATGCAGGCATACACTACTCCCAGTAGTTTTCATATTTATCTAGGTTTTTGCCCTCTTCGGTAATAACAATCAACACACACTGTATTCTATCTTATCAGAGATCCAGAAACATTTTACCAAGCCTTACATAATTGTTTTGTTTTTTCGAGGTAAATTCTTATTAAGGTATACGGTCATGATAAACTATTGTTGGTTTATGACTATGAAGAGTTGCACGGTGACAGGCAATTATTAATTTAAAGACCATGCATGGCATGGAGATACACAAGCTTAGTTGCCAAACCAGAAACTGCCTTAGCTCATGTTTCTGGACATATTCTGTCAAATTACACACTTTCAAGAAGGCTATGGTTTCGAACCTGCTCCATCGGCCAGCTTCCTTTCCAATACAGGTAATCTCAGTATCCACCTTAAAAGGTCTCAGTGAGAAAGCCAAAACCAACTTGGAAAGTTAGGATTGCCAGCCACTATCATTCTTCAATGGACTATGATAAGTACTTTACTGCATCTGAACTTTTGCTCCTGGGAATCACCCTGTCGTTGAGTCTGTCCGTATGACTTACTAAGACAGTTAAATCCATTTCATAGAGCACTTATTGGTAGGGCATATTCGTCAACTACAAGGGTTTGCAGCTAGCATCAGGCAGGTATTTATGGCTATATTGGGACATCTACAGTTTCGGACCGAAATGCCACCACAGGTAGATACATTAAACTTACAGTATTGTCAGGTCCCGTTCATAACGATCATAAACCTGCTATTTCATCATGTAAAAGAAATTACCTCTTAAATTGGCTTCTTTCACCACAGAGCCAAAAGTATTGCATAACTAGCCAACTGGGACACCTTGTCTTTTGCAAAAACTCACCATAAAGGTAGAGGCTAAGATTAGTTGTTACTGTGTTTCCAGTTACTATGAATACTAAATACGACAAATCAGGTAAACTGTCAGCCATCCGACAACTGTGACTTTACTGAAGAGACAAACAAAGACGAAGATGAAAGGATAGATCAATGGATTGAGGAATCTTGTAAAACTGGCATAAAGGCCATCACCCACCTTGAGCCACCAGGATTTACGGTGCTGAGATGAGCAGCGCGGTCAGAATGTAGACCAGCGATGCCAGAACCCCTGATGATGATGCAGTAATCAAAGCAAGGCATCAGATTCGCGAGCAAGACATTGATGAAAGCTAGAGCACATACCACAATGGCTGGAAACAAGCTGATGGCAGCCGATACTGTTACGTGACAAAAGTATCTACTTCAAAAGCTTTCCAACACTGGGTGTTTCCCACTTAGCAATTTGGAAGGGCGTTGACGACCTGTGAGTAAAGTGTTGAGTTCAATAGTAGAGCCACGCTGCCATCAAGACAACAAAGTTAATGAAGGCTGCCCACTTGATACCAGCAGCCATTTGGAAGACCATTACGGTGGTGATTCCATTAACTGGGAGATTTGCCATGGAAGATAACCGCCCAAGGGCGTGAGGCACCCCGCAAGATGACAATACAGTCAAGTCCCTTTATTACCTTTGGTAAGACCTTACGTGGATTCGCTGTCTCAGGTTATAGTCCTAGGTTCAGTGATGGCTTGATGCACTGGGCAAAGAAGGACCATTTGGAAGGATCACTTAACAAAACTTACTAGCGCCTTTGGAAACATCTAGGCCATTATGTAATATTAAAATGGCATGTCCATGAGCGTTCAAGATTGGATTCTTTACCATGAGGAATACCTATTTGCGATAAAACCAGAATGAGTAATCATACAGTCATCCCAAACCCAAAACTCAACTTCCCGAAATCTTAACCTGCAATCAAATTAGCAAACTCAGGATAAGCAAGACAATCTGAATCTACCCTGGGCTTGAGAACCCAGCTTGAACAATATTGGACACATAAGTTAGTGCAACCGTAATTTCTGCCATTCAAAATAAGTGATACAGAGTAAAATAACCCAGAAAAGATCACAGCCCTTGCAAGGTGGCTGGTAATAAAGTTGATAAAGAGGTGTGTTGGGTCAGGATCCATATGGAGCATCTCACCGTTCTTCGCATCATAGGAATACATGAAAATACCAGTCAGTATATATACTAAGATGATTGAGGTCCTGTTGGGAGAGGAACGACCTGCCCGAGAAGGACCTGTACCGATCAATTTTCCCGCGATGGCAATCAGCTGGACGTAAATGATTTTGAGACCACACACCATCACATTCTCAGTCTAGTTTGTCGTCGTCTTTATGATGTTTGCTTTTGCGACATTTTTCCACTCAATTCTGTGCCGTACGTCATTGAATCATGCCATTTTGCTGCCAACTTATATTTTACCATTTTTGAGAATAGTTGGTCAATTTTGTACAGAATATTTAAATTTAACAAAGCTTCCAAGGGCCGGAAAGATTCCAGAGCCCTTGCTTCACACATCGCCAATATGATTAGGATCATCAAGACTACGTCCATACACGACCTTTTCATTGCGCCCGTAGATTTTTCAGGTATCACATCATTGTGTACGTCCACCCGCTAAATTCCTTCAAGTATAGTGACAGGGCTGACGACATGATAGCCCTCGTGTATTCTTCAGAAGGTTTGCTCCTTCTTCTTCTGGGGTCAAACCTTCTGTTTTTCTTAGCAGGCTCGGTAGTACACAGGCAGTGCACAGGTGTCATAGCCGACCTACTTTCTACACCATTACAAGGTCATTGTTTTTATTGTTCAATTGGTTAGAGGCTCACAGCAGCGTTAGCTGGCTTCCTGGCGAGACCACCAAGAAGCGCCAGACGGTTGTTTTTAACAGCCTCATCTTCTGCCATAACCATAGCGCTTGTCAAAGCATCGATGACTGGGCTAAGAGCAAAGGTTGAAGCAATTTATACCGCTAAGACAGATGATTCAAGCTCTTCAATCCCCAGCACAGAAGGGCACCAGTCATTTTTCAAAGGGCCAGCATCTGACACTACTGAGCATCTGCTTTTCTGCACAGAATTCAGAGGCACAGAGGTAGTTCAACAGCTGCTTTGTAACCATCAGCCACTTAGCTAAGAGAGGCACACGTCGGCCTGGCAAACATCAGCCGACAAAGATTTAGACCAACAGGGCAACTGCGATATCTTTTGAGTGCATCCCATCATCATCCGCTGAGTTGATGACTTCTGCTTCCAGTTATCCGCCAGCAGAGGCTATCAAATGAAAGTCCGTAAAACGTCAATCAACTCATCCATGGGTCTTATAGCCAGGCATCAAGATGGGCAATCCCTTGTTGCACGACAGGCTGCGCACTTAAAGGGTCATTTGAACCCTGATGGAATCCAAGCCTACTGGAAAGGAGATGAAGGAATTGTCAATTTATCTGCAAAACGGATAAGCACAACCTTAGTCTCTGGGCTCCGTCTGCTGAACCGGAAGGTGGTACTCAAGTTAGCTGTCACCTTGTGCAGCATCTTCCTGCCCAACCAAGGAGCATGTTACCACCCATGATTCCTTACAATTCATCGAACTCTCCGACCATACCAAGTCAGAGGTCAAATTTATAGATTTCAGCTGCAGCTACGGCTGCCAATTTTACTGGCTATGTCAAATGGCACTCAATATTGCTGCAATAACACCCACTTGCCCTTGCCATATGTTCTGAAGAGAACCAATTTTTCCATGGAAGATTACGTTCGCCAATTTACTTGGTCTTCAATCTTAAGTTTTAGATACTTCGCACCGGAAGAATTCACCATCTTCAAGACTGTGCCCACCCAAAGTTTTCCCATTTCCTCAGACGACATTTTCCAGAACAAACGTTACCCAGCTACACTACAAGGATGAAGTTTGGTTTAAGCTTACCATCAGATCACATTTAGCAAAATAACGTTGGTGCGCATTTCATTAGTCACCAGCTTCAACTGGAACATCAAATACAGTATAAAACTTCCATGAAGGCGATTTAGGTATTCGACCAAGTTCAGACCATTCAAAGGTCTTCTTAAATTTGAACTTGGAACACTGTATTCTGCTTCCAGTCAGCTTTGGTTGCTCACGAATCTGTGTTTTCCCACGTTCTTTGCTATCCACAATCACACTATAGGCAATTGCAGAGGTCTTTCATAAGAATCCACATTAGTATTTCCTTCATGCTTAAAAGGCAGTGTCACGCTCACTCGGCTGGCTTGATATCCAAAGGGGGTAAGGTCAGTAGCCAGTACAGGGCTATCAATGTGGGCAGGCAGATGTGTTCAAATGTATTTGTTAGCCCAATTACGCCTTTGACAGGGAAGAGTCCAATAGAGCAAGCACTTCTGGAACTTAGCCAAGACTTCTTTTGTGGGTTTTTAGCTTGGTAACAATGTAAAGCATGCTCTACCTTTGACTTCCACGAATTCGATATCATCCATAGTCAGGCCTTTCCCACGGACGGATCTGGGCCATACCGGGAGGTTTCATCTGCGTGCAAAGTTTTCTTGAAAGGTCCTTTTAGATCTTTGGTCGATCAGTTATTCGTCAGCCAAATACCACGGACAGCCAAACGGCGTGTGTGGTGGGAAGTTTGGATGCTTTCAGCGCTGAAGACGGTTGTCATCCAGAGGGCTGCCATTTTCTCACTGAGTTGTTTTCACTTGGTGTGACAACATGGGCCTTAATCTTCAAGTCCAGTTCTACTAATAGGTTTTTTGTCATGTTTTTCTTTACAAGGGATTCTTCTTGTTGGTAAGCACCTTAGGTACTGGGAGTTGCTAACTTTACTGAGCTGGGAAATCTTCTCTCCCTTGACTTGTGATTTCAGCAGTCTCATCAAAATCGTTGTAACTAGTTTTAGACCCTAACATTTAAAATCCCTGCTCTGATACATGGTGCACCCTGTCCCTTGTAGATCTTCTACTTACCTCTGAAATTATGTTTTCTTTGTTTCTTCCATTTTCATTCTCCTTAACTCTTTTTGTTCTTCCCCTCTTCTACTAGGAGGTTCCAAAACGTGTGGCTTCAGTGGTGCTGGAAGTTTCTTGTTCTGCGACAGTTTTGGCTTGACAGGCTGATTACTGAATACAGGCAATATGTCCGGCACGTTCTGTATGTAGATCTGCTCTGCATCTAATGAAATTGAAGTTAATGTGAACATTTTCAAAACGTAGTCATAGACCCGGGTAGAACAAGGACCCAATTCCAAAGCACGTCCTGCGCTGCTGGAATTTTGAAGTTTTCCAAAGCATGTCTTGGTGAAACTGACTATGTTTGCCCAGGTGTTCATATTCTAGTTTGAAGGGAAAGGTTTCTCCATGTTGCTTTTCCGGAGCCCTCGATATCGTAATGAATCAGCCTTAGGTCACCAAAGCAAACGTTTAATCCATATGGCCTCAGAAGTTACGGACCAGTTGCAATCCACCAACGACTAGAGTAGGTGAAAACAGGTGATTTCCCTGCCATCAAATGACAGCCAAGATAGCTAGACCGGATGATGGGGACTTTGATTCTTCAGCGAAGGCCGGATGTCGTGCTCCAAAGGATTGATACCCAATTTTTCCAATGACTCAGTAGAGTTCTGGATGTTTATTAATTATTGGTTTTGCGCCACTTGGAACTGAGCATTGGTGTTGAGGCCAAGACGGTTTTAGGTTTTCCCCGTAACGACAAATCATAACTTCGGACGACGTGGTAGAAACATCTACGCCATGCATTCTGGCTGCTCCGGACCAATGCATTTTGAAGGAGGTTGGGACTCATTGTTCCACCTGCTTTTCATTACTCATAAGCCTGTAGCCTGGCCCACATTCATTCAAGTATTGTTGCAAAGTCAAAATAGTTTCTTGAAATGTTAATTTCTTAGACATTGAATATATGATTAAATGATTTCTGCTTACGACACAGAGTCTGCTGCCTCATCAGTTATGAAAGACCTGAGACTAGTTAATTACGTCTATCTCAGGCACTAGTGCTGGGCGTAGAACTTGATCCGGCCGCGGAGGGTCTCTACAGCTGGCCTGGTGAAGTCAATTACAGACGTGTTTCCTCCTTTTCCATAATTTCTTACGACACGGTCACCTCACAGTCAGTCAATACGAGGTAAGACAGTTAGTACTGCGTTAGCTCAGGCACCTAGTGCTGAGCGAGGCGTCCGGCGCGGGTCTCTGCCACTGGCTTGCAGTGGAAGGTTGGATTTTAGACATAGCACCTCCTTATTCGCTGCAGTTTGACTCGGGATACAAAAGAACAAATGTCTCTGCTCCAGTCATTCAGCGGGGCATTAAAACCCATAGTTCACACTATTATTACTTCATTTATCTGTTTGTCTTCAGCCATTTGCTGGGAAGAAACGCACCTTTTATCTGCGCGGCCACTCTCCCCAAGCTCCTTCGAGAAAAAACGCCATAAGCCCTTCTTTCTTGTCGTGTGTAGCAGGGAAATAGAAACGCCAAAATAAATTCTAATCCTGCCTAATCACATTTTACCAACGAACATGTGCCGAGTCTTCTTGATCTCATTTATAAATTGGGGCTTCTCAAGTTCTTGAGCTACTACTTATCCGATGGGTTAAGTCTTGATTGGATCACTGAAACCTCAGCTGATGGAACAAGGAATTGATTGAGATTTCCTTTCCTTGATCTTAGCTTTTTGCATTGTGTAACAACTAGTACGATAGCGTAACGTTGGATAACCGATAATGGGATGCATAACTGCTACCAGTTGACGGGTACCGCAGAGTAGCAAAACCAGCGTGCGTCAGCGAAGAACTAGGCGTTTCACCCTGCTGGAAGCGTTTCCCAAGGGCATAAATGGGGCTGGGAACAGTATTAAAATCAAACCAAAAGATCACCAGGTAATAAGTGCTCCCGCAAAGATGGATTCACTTCATGTAATAGCCAACATAGGAACATCCGAGCCATGAATTTTATCACTATTATGCAAGAGAATCAAAATTTGTGACGAAGAAAATCACTGACAACAAAATGTCTAGGCTCACTCTTTTCAGCTGTTGATTTTGAGAATAGAGCCACCCATAAAAAGTATGACTATGGCTGACATAACAGCCTAAACAGCCAAAATAATTAACCACAGACAGCCGAAATACTTGGGAAAGAGTTAGATGGTTTGCGACACCATATCCATCACTAAGCAAAACCCCAGCTGGCGTCCTGAGCATTGATCACGAATATCTGGCAATCACAACCAAAATCCTTGAGTCAAAACTCAATGGCACTGACTGGTTTTAAAATCTAAGAACGCCACAAAAGATAATTCAGACTGCAACAGAGCTTCCAAATCAAATGAACTATTGGTTTGGTTACTTCCTACTTCCTTTGCCTATGTAACAAAATGAGCAGAACAAGTGATAATCAAGCGATATCAAATGCAGGTAGGCCATAGGATGGCTGAACACCCAGGACTGCTAAGTGATCGTCTGAGCGTATTAACACCCCAGAACAATCATGATCCTTCAGCCAACATGGAATTCTCGAACTATGACACCTATCAGTCCCCCAGGCTCCCAAAACTAACAAAAATACTGCCAGAGTCCTGGCCTAGAAATGCCCCGCACAATCATTACACAGCATTTCGGGCAATGCTCAAATACGTTTTGACATGTATATATCAAAATAAAAGTATTTTCTATTTTACTCGGCTTTGTAAAAATCGAACAAAAACAAACAACTTCCTTAGGAAAGTGCTACTCCTTCTCTTATTTTTGACACTTTTCGTCCATCAATACCGGTTGTATAAGTCAGGTCATCTAAGACCTGATAAAATCAAGCTGGTAGACCTGCCCAAACTGCCGTGGTACTCGATCCACTTGATTTAGCTGGAACACTGGATTGCCATTTGTGGGCTTGAACAGCCGTCAAAACTAGTCTAACCGTGTTCCAGTACCGTCTTTAGGATTGTAGGATGATCAACAATTTTACCTTCTTAGGCAGGCGGTACCGGCTCGACGATGACAGGGGAAGTTCACCCAGCGCCTGGTCGCTTATTGAACGATATCCCGCTGACGCAGTCTGTCAAAGGCAGCTCCTCGAGATTGTCTGCTTGATAAGAACCTTACCCTGACTACCCAGGATTACATGATGACCGTAATCAACTCACCCGTCGTTTCTGGACTATCAGGGCTGCCCCAACCATACCAGGCTCTGATGCGTAAAACCCGTTTCATTGCTGAACGTGGACCAAACAGACGCCCAGCTTCCACTGCTGCCGCCGCCTTCATATATCGCGTTAGGAATGACCTGAGCAATAGTTACACACCTTGCTTGGTTGCTTATATAGATAAATTCAGCTACTCCCTCGCGGGAGCAAGGTAATTCAAATCAGTTACTTCTCAGACTCTCATACATGTAATTGTTTAGCCGGATTCTTCCCATGTTTAAGTTTGAGCCTGCGTCCTCCAGTGAAATAGGTCAGCCTGAGAAGAGCCCATGAACACCTTTTGATTTCCTTTATGACCATATTAACATTTGTTTGGCGACATTAGCGCTCTTGAAATGGCATAGGGCTGTCAGTGAAGAGGTCACACCTACAGAGAAATGGGCTGGCTATTACCTAGAGAACTTTCCTCAAGGTCTCCATGTGTCACATAACCTGTTCACCCAGATACTGAGTATCTACAAGACCCGGAGGCAATCAGTAATTTACAATCAGTACTTCACCTTCCAATTTGCACTTATTAGTCCAAAATGGTCATATACTTCATTGACACGCCTCATGATTTTGTATTTTCAGTGTGTTTGAAATAATAGGTCATGGAATTACCTCATCGTGTTTTCTATATTCTTGGCCGCTCATTTATATCAAAAGCCAAATTTTCTCAAACTTTCTCAGAAATCGCCTTCTGTACTTTCAACAAGATTAATCCTTCTTGGTCACAGGTACGTGGCCAGCAATGAGAGGTAATTGACATAATTTGATGCCACCAGCACGCAATTACACTCACCCATTATTAAGACATTTGGGTATCATGTTTTGCGGTTGTTTTGAAGTTTGCTTGACTCTGCTAAAGCGAAGGATGACAGCCTGCCATTGTATCATCATCTACAACCGATGCTATCAAGGGCGATGCAGTGGTGCAGTTGCTCAAACATCCTGAAAGCTCAACCTTCGCGGTGCTGGAGAATTCAATTTACCACTATGAATGTATTGTGGAAGATTAGCACCCTGCGGGCAAAATTGCACCCCATACGCTCCAAAGTCACAGGCTGAGATCAGCCACCGCACCGACTTCCATTTTCAGAAACACTAGAATTCATTCAAATATCGATCAATGAACATCGCTCTTCATCAATGTAACTGGCTTCTCAGCTGTGTTCATCTCCTTCTTCGAAGCGTGCAGGCCCAAAAGACTGGATGGCGTATGACGCCAGTGCCTGTGCTACTTGGCATGGGAAAAGATAACTGTGATAAGCGACAGTCCAAATGGCTGTGCCAGTGATTTCGTCCTCACCAAGATAGTCTGGTTTACCAAGGTGGCTAGAGCTCGATGGATAGAAGTTGAGACTGGTATTTGCAAACCTTAAAAGTACCGTAAACCAAGGCGATGAATCATCTCAGGTGTGGATAAGTACGAACTTAAATGACAGATCAGAACATGAATGTACCAAGAAGGATCAAACTGAAACCGTCCCAATAACATTGAACTGGGACATGGGCCCCTGCCACACATTTGTGGCTGAGACCAGGCTGCTAGAGACACTGTGATTGTTGTTCCGATATTATCCCCAAAGAAGTTGGGAGAACTTTTTAGGTCAAAACTGACACTAGGTAGAGACTCTGAAGAATACAGTGATCACTGCTGATTGGATCAACATGGGTCAAATAGCACCATTAATGCCCCATGACTGGAGTCACAAGGTTGCCAGGCTGGTCACTTAAAGGCAGCAGCTGAGATACGCATCTCCATAGGTTAGGGCAGGAACCCCCTAAAACCAAGATGCGACCTAGGTTGTGGGCTGCGCATGAGAGAAACGGCCCCAGGAAAATCACTGGAAGGGAGACTGAGTCACCGGCAAGGCAATCGCGGAGAGTTACGGTTGTACCGATGGCACTTCGCAGTAATACCAATATGCAATGAGACTTAAAGCCCTGCCAGAAACCGGACCACGACGGCCATGGGCAACCCCTGAACTCGGCGATCAAGGCCGTCCTTGTGTGCGAACAAAACCCTAAAAGGCTTGGGTTTTCGATATACTTATGATATGAAACGCAACACTCTCGGCAGCGGTAGAATGTATCTCCATGTACTTGCCAGTCTTCAAGGAAAACTGTGCGAGGAAAAGCGCAATATCTTACCAGTTGCAGCACATTTTGTCACTCATATTTAAGTGCAAAATAGAATAAAACCTTTTTCTAATACAACCATCTATTTAATAAAAGATTAACAAGCCTTTCACCAAGAATAGCCGAAGATGAAGAAAATCTGACCGCTTTAGATATCTCAATTAAATCACTTCGACATAACTTATGAGACGCCGCACCAAGCGATATAAAGAAATCGCTACTGACATGCTTGAGTAGCACTTCATGTCAAAGTGTAATCAGTCTGCTTCTAGTAAAATTCAACTGGAATGTATCCTCACTACAGGTATTTTTGCAGCCGTACGTTTACGCGGTAGCGTGTGCTACTGGATTCTATATACCACCATCAATTGGAAGTTGATTATCGGTAACTGTCACGTCTTTGAGGTAGCGTCACATTGTCGGATTCTTTAAAGTGAATATTTTGATGCAGTACTGGGTTTAACAGATGAGCCATAAAACCATGGCTTGGACCAGAAACAGCTGCCCTTTTGAGACAAAGCTAATATCGCCAGCAATACCGGAGAATTATTCACTATCTCTTAGAAGACGCTGTCATACCCACATAGGCCTCTTGATAATTCTTTCGGGTGCACTCAATTGCCAGCAGACTATCCAGCAGCGCGGGCATTGATGCTCTCCTACTAGACTAGGTATTAAAAGACGAACTGACTGCTGTCACTGGAACTGAAGTTCAGTAATGCTATCAAACTGACCACGCTGCCACTGCTCACATCCATATCCACGATTAGTCACTTGCAGCTATCTGTTTTGCTTGGGCTTGCTTACTGGATTGGGTGCAGAGTTTGGCTATCACTTGGGGTTCTTTGAGAGGCTTGGTTGACTCGCTGAGACGAAATCTCGATTTGAGATTTAGGGCTTGGGACTGGCTGGCAGAAGACCTTCAATGAACTCTTTAGAGAGATGATGGCTGGTATGACTGCTACTCGACAGGGCAGGAGCCTTGCCTGACTGCTTTGCGTGCTTGAGACTCCATGTGCCCGAAGATTTCCTTGGTAGCACTGGGCACATTCCTTATCTTTTACTGGATGTTTCAGCTGCTTACTTGATGGGGTCACACCAAGCTGCTCTTAGGCCGTCTTATCTGCTAGACTCATTCCCTTGTAAAACTGGAACAGGCCATCCATGTGAAAACCACTGAGAAGAGTGGCCATTGAGCTACGATTGCTGGGAAAATTTATTTTTTCATAATTATTTCCTCATTCCCGGTCTATCGTAAAAAAGTAAAGAAGGACCTATATATTGCAAGGCAACATCAGGTTCTCTCTACTTTAAGGGAACAATCTTTCTACACTTTTCATTATATCATTTTCTAATGTAAAAGCACTTTAATATGTGGAATGTAATTCTAAAGTAGTTGAAATCTCTTGAATCATGATATGGCCGGAACAAAGGTGGAGAAAGTTATATATGACAATCCTATCTTCCTTTAAGTATTCTCAAGCCATCAGACTCTTTCTGTATCTGTCTCCTCTTTGCAAAGGTAAACATAAAATGCTGGTCTGTGGAATTACAAGCCTGTTTTTTACTACTGCTTGCCAACCTACTTCTAGGGGAGCTATACGGGTGCTTTAACCATTAAGTATTTCCATCATTCAATAACTTAGTAATTGAAGAAGATGACTGAGGCTATCTTCGACCATCCTCATCATTATTCAAATCATTACTTGGAGCCTATCTCAATCAACGTTGGCTATCTTGTAATCATCTCTCAGTCTCTTATAGTTTGTATTACCATCACACGACATGGTGGCTGGCTGGGTCATTGTGAAAATATATTCTCTGGCTGATTTACGGTTGACCATTCAAAACCCTACCCTTGCGCCAACTGATGTTCACCTCACTGGCCTCTCTGTTGCCGACAACCCAAAGTCAGAAAAGGCCTTTGTGAATGAAGCTAGTCTGCTATAAAGCCATTACAGATGATAGCGTAGGCTACTACGCCTGCCTCCTCGTCATTTGTAAGGTCCATACACACAACTCTTTTAATATAAATACTAGCATTTACATGGCAACGCTGACCGACAGCAGATTAGGCATTTCAAGGTCATTAGCAGCATCACCCAGGCCATGAGTTTGATCTGGAGCAATTTCAAGTTTTCCTTCAAATGCTTAGTCACTGGCCCTTGAATTTGCCCTAACTGGCGTTTCAAAGATATATTCATACGAACTGCTCCTCTGTCTGATCAAGTCTATCTTGCACAACATTTTGAAACTCAAGGTTCAAGATCAATATGCCATGACAGAAAATCACTTTTACTTCACAGGAATTTCTTCCAAACTCCACAAGCTTTATTATAACAAGCAGTCCCAGCATCTGCTATACTAGCTCCAGGCACCTCATCGCCACACAACATAGTGATTTTTCACCAGTAAAAGTTCATTCTTACCTAGAGAGTGTTACCAAGCTATACAAGAAGTTTACTTCATGAGCAGATAGCTTTCATATTGGCTTAACTTCGATTTTTGTCTCGCCGATTGAACAGCCATTATTGAAATATTAATACTCTTCTTCCTCCAGTCTAATTTCTCAAAATACTGGAAGAATACTGAACATTGGTACATCTGTACAAGGACAATTTGATACTACCATAACAACTTTATGATAAGCTTTAATATTCTCTGCAGGAATCTCTTTTTGGCTATCTAAAATTATTTCAAATCCACTTATCTCATATAATACTGTTAAGTTTCACTGTTCTGATTCATTTTACTCTCTCCTTCGACCCTAATAAAGTGTCATGTTAGTTGCTTCAGTATTTGTTCAATGATGCTGTTATTTGTCTCCATGAAGTTGTGTCCCATGTATGTAGATTTGTAGGGCAACTGTACATCCTTATAATTCTTAGTATTGGGACAATTTTCTACATAGTAACTTCATAAATCCACACTTAGTCCTATGAAATTTCCTGAGACCGCAGAACAGCCGCATAACATAGTAAGTTGCCCGCCACCATCGCTTCTCCCAGGTCAGTGAGACACATGACCATTATGAATCCCCATAATCCCAAGGGGAATTTATAGGATGACCTACAACTCAATGGGTGGCAAGGAGTCAGATTCCAAGATGGCCTGGCTACTCATAGATCATAAAATCATTTCTAGCTGCACACCAAATGGCGCGACGTCTCACCAATCCAGCAATCGTGCAACCGTCGTCTCATCCGTAGATGTCATATTCTTTCCATAGTCCAACCTTGGAAAATTTAAACTGGCCGGAGTCCCAATAAGGCCGATAGGTAAATAAAGTGAATCCGCTGCGGAAAAATTTAGGAAAGAGCGAAAGACTTCTATTTCTTTTTGAACTTTCCAGGGTCTAAGCTTTGGGCTTTTCTTTTCCAGCACACCCGATTGGTGCCCCTCAATCATACTACTCCACTCTAAGTATATCAAAATTCACTAAAAGGCCAAAACCAACCAGTTTAATAGCTTCATTATAATGGTGGCGTCCACCACGTTCCCCACTTAGTACGAATGCCAGACCCGCATCATCAATGGAACAATAAAATCTTCCCATCACCAGCCCTATCGCCACGGCGCTCCAGATGGCATCAACAACTTCATCAACCGCCACTCATAACCACAATTCAACCTTAACCCTTAGCTAATAAGGTAGGAACAATCGCTATCACGTTAAACTCTACCGAAAACCACGTTGATTACCCATAACTGAAGACTTGACACGGTCATCCTTGGCTTAAACCACTGCAGTCAGGCGTTTTTCAAATCTTCAACTCCGAACGATAATCCTTCACTTTCTTCATCTATGCTCCTACGAATCTAAGCCATAAAAGTTGGATAGGCTGTTTCCTTGTGTTCACAGTCATCAAGACCAATAAGCCATGTCCAGTCACCTAACACGCAGCAAAGGCCATATAATGGTAATTACTTCCATGTACCATAAATTCATAAGAGCAAGACCAAATAGCTGTGAATATGCTGAATAGGTCGCAATAAAGTGGGCCTTTCATAGAAATCAAGCCCAATATCAGCCTTATCTAGGCTAAATCAGGTATAAACAAAAATCACAGTAGCAAAACCACAAGAATCACTCAGCACCATGTGACAAAAGCATCCGGCATCATCATAGGCAAACGTTTCTTCAAGACAGAATAGCGCAAAGAGCAAATCGGACTAACCATGAACCAAGAATTGGAATGGCGCTCAAGGGTGGGGCAAAGCCTGCTCCAGGTGTAGAATTGCAACCAAATCCTGCCACAAAACCAAAGATTTAGACACCAGCAAGGATGGATGTCCCATGACATGTTTTCAGTTACCAACCATGAAAGCTCTGCTTACAGCAGCTGAAACATGGGTAGATTTGCCTGGCGCGTGCACTGCTGGCTCCATTGGCAGCCGAACGATCTGCATCGTCCGACCAGCAAACCATGAGACCCGCTTATTAGGACAAAGACATTATAGGGACGGTACAGACTACACAAAATACTTAAAATCACGTTTACAACAACATTACCAAGGCCGGTACAATGCCCAAGGTAATAGACACATCACACCTGCAGAAGTCAATCGTCCCCCCATTTGTAGGAACCCTTGGTCCCAAACCATATGTGTGCAAATGGATAGTAGACAAAAATGGCAAGAACCTAGCAAAAGATGGCTAAGGCGTAAGCACTACATCAGCCTACTACTAAGACCCGTCAAAATCCGCCACACAGATAATCAAAACATCATCTGGCATGAAGCAGCGCCATCAGAATGGTTGGGCCACGACTGACAGTTTCAGAAACACCATTAAAAAGTAGCTTCATTCCAGAATATATTCCCATGACCATAAAAAGCGAATAACGGCAACAATCACAAGAGAAAGCACTGTAACAAGGGAGAACAGCGAACTATCATCACAGGTAGCAGTAACATTCTTACGACGTCCATTTTTTACCATGAAGAAGGCCAGGCCGGTGTCATCAAACAAACTAAACTAGCTGAACAAATCAATATAATTTTACTACTGTAATCATAGAAACCTCCAATTCTGGAATTATTCTATGTCAGATAATATACAAAATATAGGATAAACAAAGCATCTTGGAATTTTGATAATTCTTTCTTTCTGACATCTGTGTCCTTACAAAAGAGCCCATAAACCCATGAAAAAAGGTTCTCAAAGCTCTTGTCTATTGTTTTCGCTCTTCTTAGCAGTTTTATAAACTGATTAGGTTTCAATGCCAGAAGCAATTAAACTGTAGGCTCACAACAGCACTTAGCTTTTCATCAGTGAATTTTCTTCTCATTTTCAAACTCCCGTACAATCAGTAAACATTCTCCTTGAGGGATTAGGGCAATATAATCCAGAACTCACAAGATGGAGCCTCCTTTAGTACTCTTCGTAAAGTTTGAATTGAATTCTCAATTGGGAGATTTTAGTTTTCCATGGAGCCTCTGCATATTTTCAGTGCTCAGCTACACATTGGGTGACTCCGCGAATCTGTGTCTGGATGGGACAGCTTTCATGAAAAGTCAGTCTACTGGCCTTTTTTCAAGGGTAAGAAAACCATAAAAATATGAGGGTTGGTGCTGAGCCACTGCTTGATGGGGCTGTAATCCAGCTGAGTATGGTAAAGACTACCACGAGAGATATATCACAATGGCAGCTTGACAAATCCTTATTGAGTCCGAAATGGAAGGCAACTGCTGCATCAGAACTCTAAGGCTGAAGGACAGTTTCGCGCTCAGTAAATCTAAATTTTCTCATGAGCATTATGCTCATAGAAAACCACTGCTTGGTTTTCTGATCTCAAAATGCTTGAGTAACCCCGTATTGCGCATGTCCATCACTGAGCCAGATCTACCTCTTTTCAGGATTTAGACACTGCAGGAGAAGTCATATCCTGCCAGAATTCCCAATAGGTGTGGGAACTGAAGATAGAGGTACATGGGTCAGACTGCCCCTTGAAGCTCTTTTGAACCTGCATGCTAATCTCCAGCCACAGCAATTCTGCCGGCCACAAGCCTCATTACAACCTCCACGGCCGTTGACCATATAAAAATCTGGACAAATACTTGGATCACCATCATCACATAAATAAAACTGAGATTCCTTGCGCGGGCATCTTAGTTCTATCTCCTCTTGGTTCCACTTCCAGCTCAAGTGTTTCACGCAACTGTCGTTTTTCAAACTTAAAGGCTGTGTTCTCGTCAAGTCCTATGAAGTTCTGTATGGTTGCTTCCTACTTCTGCCAGCATTGACATCAAATTTTGTGATTCTTCCAGACATAGCCACCAATTCCACCTTTCCATTGAGCTGAGACTTGTCCTCCGCTTAAATTAGGGCTGCATATAAACACAAGCTCTTAATAGTCCTGCGATCACATCAGTAACAACAACTTGACCCCATTACCATGTGAACAATTTCATCACCCAATTCAGGATGCTTAAGCTTGCTTCTCTGTAAAAATCATCTTCCTGCTTTAGGTTTGTAGGTCAATACAGTTTTATTCTCTTACCCAAATTCAGGACAAACTGTTTTGTATCATAATCAACAGGTGGGGGCCATAAAAAGCTAGAACATAACAAAAGTGCACGTCCACAAAATTCTCAATATATAAATCTTTGATTCCTCCGACTTGAAATTTGGCGCAACTCAATGCATTATCTTAAAAAGTAGATGTAAATCTGAAGCGGCTGGCGAAATCACGTTTTCAGCTGCAAAACTGAATTCACGCTTGCAGAGTTATTTGTGGAAGAACAGCCTCAACCACCTTCATATCTGGCGGTTGACAATTCGTCAGCCACTATCATATAACACCAGCCTTCAAAGATTTACCCTCATATCTATACAGAATCCTCTCTCAACACATAGTATTATTGATTTCAGAATCACCAGGCAAACTAAGCTCAAAATCTGTTTCACGCTTCAACCTAAAATAAGCGTTTATCACTACTCCAACGACCACACCAAAGTCATCTTTGTGTTCTTGAAATTGCAACATATTCCATGTACGAGTTTCTTCAAATTCTATTCAAATGACCAGTCGTAATGTACTTCCATATACTCCACTCATTTGAAAACAGCGTAGCTAGCCACATTTTCATGCCTCCTTATACTAAGTCTAGCCATCGTCACCCTTGTGGATTTTGTATATCCCTTTAATTGATAAGTTAGTAGACCATCTGTTGTTTCGACTTCACCACTGGACAGCCAGTTGCAACATCCAGATAAAATAGATGGTCATGGCAAGACTGAAAACTCCACTATCATTGAATCGAGAACCCTTGTTTAACATCATATTAAAACCAGAGCCTGTGGCCCCATCCTTGGCAAAGAATCTTGGACCAAAAAACATGTGTGTAAAGCCTTCCTTCTGCAAGTCTTGCAGATAAACTCTCTGTTCTTGGGAGGAAATAAAGGGAAGTTCAGGCTCGACTTTTATCGTCAGTGGCTATCATCAGCTGTCGAAAATATGGAAATCTGACTTTGGGGTTCTTCCAATGACTTTACAAGCCAGACTATGGCAGCATTGGCGTCTTATCACATCCACGAATGAAGTAAAACCCTGAGGAGCTGCCTCAAGCTCGATTGGCTAACTCTAGTCAGCAACTGACGAATCGTGTCCATCTTAATAATCTGTCATGTGGCTCTACTAGATTTTAACATCAAAGGTCCCCTATTGCAATCAAACTGACAGGACGACAGTAGCCACAAGGTAGACCATCCTCACCACACCGACCGACTCATACTGTGAAATAGCCATGTCAAGGACTTTAAAATCCTTGAGAAACAAATAAACATGACTCAAGCGATTTTTCTGATAATTTGTAAAAACTCTTTCAAATGATTTGGCTGACTTTTCATTAACTTCATCTTATATTATAAATAGCCTTTAATTTGTTTTCAAACTGCTCTAGCATCCTCAAAAGCCCGCGGGCATCGATTAACCAGTACGTTCTGGTTCGGCTGCCCGATCTAAAACTAACTTGTGACGTACCACGCTGATGTGGTCAAAGCTTCTCTAAATCAACCGATTGTTCAACTTCGTTCACCGCCTGAAAACGTGCCGATGATGATCTCAGAATCCATGGGTAATGGGGTCACATCGAATTTGCCCATCAGTCGCATGACGATTTAACCAAGCAATCTCATCCTGATTCAAACCCGCGGCCCAGGTAGCAGTAACCTTTAGTAGATCAGGCAATCCATGACCAGCCATATTGCACTTTTCAAGCTCTGGCAGTAACTTCTCAAGCCAAATATTGACGGCGGGCGCAATGCCGACAAGAACTCTGTCTTAGCATCCTGTTATATTATATCTACATCCCAAATAACCTCACGGTTGCTCTGCAGCCTCACCTGGTTCGTGTCGTACGACTTTGCTGAAGTGGCTTCTCTAGGAATGAGGTAAAGAAACTGCCTCCAAACTGGTCTTTCAGCGTCCGACCCTTCAGTTGAGGATTATAGCCCTTTGACACGATACTTCTTGATTTTCATCTTCTATTTTATCAAATTTTGGCAAATGAACAATCAGGACAAAAAGAAAGCAGGAGTTTCGAAACCCCTTTTTCTATCAGAATACTGACCATGCCGATTGCAGGTTTCGAGACCATTCTACACTGATTACAGGTGCGTTGCTCATACCAGCTAAACTAAATCCCAGCTGGCACAGTCATTCTTTTCATACCTAAAAAGTCAAGTTCTGTATAAGGAGTTACAAGGAAAAGAACTTGGACTAGCAAACTCTTTCCTTTCTTACAGTTTAACAAGTTGACTTTGCATTTCAACAGTGAAACCATATTTCATAAGATACGGTCACCAGATATTTTAAATTATCAATAGTAAGTGCTACCTGAGGAATAACCTGTTGCCAACCAAACTAGTTCCAAACTAATGGCCAAACGTTTTGTAACAGCGCTGGAGAACTTTACAACGCAACATCTTGTTCATCAAAGGGGTGGGCGGTGAAACAGCGAACATTGCACCTTCTGCTTCAAGGCGACACAGCCAATAAAACAATTTTAGCCTGAACCAGTCCGCAGTGATAATGCCATCAGGATCACAGCAGCCACGGATAATTACTGGCCCTGACATTTCTGCAACAGCATTTTCAGGCTATGCATCGAGGACTGTGGGTTGACGTGTCGAACTAGCATTGTTGGACGTTCCAGTCTCAATAGAGCACGTTCCAAACCAATGGTTTCATTACCATCTGCAGGACCGGATAATTGAGTTAGGCATTGAACACACTTCGCGGTTATTCAGTTAGTTCCGTAGTAGGTCATCTTCTGCTGCAGATGGTAAAATATAACATAGGTTACTAGTAGGTACGGAAGTGCTGCCATACGTACTATGAAGCAATGGTTTGAGGGTGAAAGTACCACACCATAAGCATTTACCATGACAGCCTGGCTGGCACGCAGCCGCGCAAACTCCGTACACCAGACCGATATTACATCCAGCATGGTTATCTGGCCCGTCAGATGGCCATAACCAAACAGATTCTAGCCAAGTGGAAAGAACTTGTTCGAAATCTGTTGGATAGCTTATTAACCGGCACGGCTACTTCTGCTAGACCACTTGCTGCTAGTCAGCGTGATGGCGGGTTCATTCACAAAAGGCAGCCTTGTATTCAACCAACTCCTGAGTAAGCAGCTTCATATTCTACCAAATTTGGTTACTGCCAATGGCATCTCAGCAGCTTCACCACGGAATTTAATACAACTTCAAGACGACGACAAACTCTACTCTGGAACTGTAAATGCCGGTGCATCGTAACCCGCACACTTTTCGTGATCCAGTGCGCTCTTCGTGCAATTGGAGCTACCGTGGACGCTGCATGTCCCTTGTCCTTCAGCTCCATAACCAATGATTGTCTAACTTCGATAATAGATGGTTTTATCTGTCCTGCAAACTTGGCTTCTTCGATAGCTTTCTAGCATAGCTTTCCCAAATCGTACCATCTTTAACAAGGATGTGTTGCCAACCGTCGCTTCAAACTTAGCCTATACATCCTCAGTGAGCGTTGATGTTGGTCACTGCGAAATATCGTTTGGATGTGAGAGAACCAATTTTACTAAGTTTAAGATGACCAGCAGAGACTAGCAGCTTCTTGGAAACACCTTCATCAGACAACTGCATCTCCATGGAGGGCATCAAGTATAATCGTCAACAATATCAAACCAGGTTTGTTAAATTTAGCGTAAATAGCACGCTTTAATGTGCCGTACCTGACCACCATTAGGATTCCCTTGACCAAGAGGACCTGATGTTGCTTCAACACCATCGATATGATCAACTTCAGGGTGACCCGGGTCTTAGAACCCATTGACGGAAGTTCTTCAAATCATCGCATTGATACATCATATGCTGAAGGTGCAAGGCTATAAAAGCAAAGCAGAACCATGACCTGCAGAAAGAACAAAAGCAGTCGCTTTGTCCAGGTTACTGACTAGTCTTTGGATTAACATTCATCGCATGGTTCCAGTACATATGCCATTGGCACTACTTATAGGAAGACCACCGTGTCCAAATTCATGGCTTGAATAGCCCTCGATCAGAAAAGCGAACGGATAGTGCTGACCGCCATTTGGTCAGTTGCATCAAAAGTCTCATGATTCTGAATTCCCTCTTCTTGGAAAATATGACATACGACTATCAGTGCCTGCGCTCTGGTTATACTACTCTCATTCCTAGCATATTATCTGCCTTGGGACACCTAATTGTACTTGCCTAGGCTCAAAGTTTTTAAAAGAATCCAAACAAAAAGATAGGGCTTACAAAATAGGAGTCGTTCTACATTTAAGCACCTTGACTCACCAAAAACAGGATAGAGAAACCTGGCTAGAAAACACTTAAGATAAACAAGAAAAAGTCGAGGGAAACCCTCGACTTTATCTAAAGATTATCTGTGAAGTCAAGCACAGCAGGCACCAACTTCCAAGTGATGCACCACCTACAAGAGCTCCGTCAACGTCTGGACCGCCCATGTATTCAACGTTTCTGGTTGCTGATCCACCAATATTGAACACGTATGCTGTCGGGCCAACTACATTACAGTCAGCCTACAACGTCACGAACAACTTCACATGTGCGTCGTCTTGTAAGAGCTTGATTTACCAGTACACATAGTCCCAGATTGGTTCCTATGGCGGTGCTGAAGCTTGACTCTCTGCAGATCAATCCAGCAAGAGCAGCTGAGCAGGCACCCTACAATTCTCAGCTTTACCAGCTTTCGTAAGTTTCAAGTGATTTCACCACAACAGATGATTCGGAAGCATACTATTAGTAGAGTGCTTTTAGCTTTTTGATGTCTATCAGTTTCGTGTGAAGTAGCTCGACGTTCTGAGTACTGATAACAACGTGAGTCAGTACCGATTTTCTTTCAAAACTCAGGCTAGTTTCACCAGTGGCGAAACTAGCATTTTTCAAAGTAAGTGTTTGTGCAGCAACACTAGTGTCTGAACCTTTAGCATGGCAGTACAAGTACAGCAGTCAAGTCAACTGCAGGAGCTGCGATACCAGCTCAACAAGATCTGATGAAGGAAGTTTTTGATGCTACAGCTTCAACGAGATGCTTTTTGCTTCTTCTGGATTTTGTTCATTTTCCAGTTACCAGCGATAAATGGTTTTACAATGACATTTCACATACTTCTCTTTTATTTATTTTACTCGTTTATTTTATCACAAATCATCTGTTACTAGAGATTTTTAGAAAATTCCGAAAACTCAGCCTCCGTTTTGTGTGTATATCACTCATCAAAACTTTAGATTAAGCATCTAAAAACACGTCAAAAATATAATATTACGAGTATTTTTAAACACTCAAAAAGAGCCAGAGTAAACTCGACTCTCTAATTGTTGATCTGACGAATGAATTGTATTGGGAACTTAATATTAATTAAGCTCGATTTCAGATACGATACCCTGAACCAACAGTACGTCCACCTTCACGGATAGAGAATGTTGTACCTTGTTCAACGGCGATTGGGTGGATCAACTCAACGTCGATAGTCACGTTATCACCAGGCATAACCATTTCAGTACCTGCAGGAAGTTCGATTGAACCTGTTACGTCAGTTGTACGGAAGTAGAACTGTGGACGGTAGTTGTTGAAGAATGGAGTGTGACGTCCACCTTCTTCTTTAGAAAGGATGTAAACTTCACCTTTGAATTTAGTGTGTGGGTTGATTGAACCAGGTGCAGCCAATACTTGACCACGTTCGATTTCATCACGTTGGATACCACGAAGAAGAACACCGACGTTATCTCCGGCAATACCTTCGTCAAGTTGTTTACGGAACATTTCAACACCAGTAACAACTGCTTTTTGGATGTCTTCTTTAAGACCAACGATTTCAACTTCGTCATTGACACGAACAACACCACGGTCGATACGTCCTGAAGCAACAGTACCACGACCAGTGATTGAGAATACGTCTTCGACTGGAAGCAACAATGGTTTGTCAGTGTCACGTTCTGGTTCTGGAATGTATTCGTCAACAGTGTTCATCAAGTCCATGATGATGTCTTCGTATTTAGAATCACCTTCAAGAGCTTTAAGAGCTGAACCTTGGATAACTGGAATGTCATCACCTGGGAAATCGTATTCTGAAAGAAGGTCACGGATTTCCATTTCAACCAATTCAAGCAATTCTTCATCGTCAACCAAGTCAACTTTGTTCATGAAGACGATAAGGTGTTTAACACCAACCTGACGTGAAAGAAGGATGTGCTCACGAGTTTGTGGCATTGGTCCGTCAGTAGATGCTACTACAAGGATCGCACCGTCCATTTGAGCGGCACCAGTGATCATGTTTTTAACGTAGTCCGCGTGTCCTGGTGCATCGATGTGAGCGTAGTGACGTTTTTCAGTTTCCGTACCAACGTGGCAGTGTTGATTGTGATACCGCGTTCACGTTCTTCTCGAGCAGCGTCGATTGAAGCGTAGTCTTTTGGTGTGTTAACTGCGCTAGGAAGACGACGAGCCAATACAGTTGTGATAGCAGCTGTCAAAGTAGTTTTACCGTGGTCAACGTGTCCGATTGTACCAATGTTAACGTGTGGTTTACTACGATCGTATTTTTCTTTTGCCATTTGGAATGTCCAATAAAATATATTTTTATAGATAGACAGTAGGCAATACAGTCTAACTTTACTCTACTATTCTATCAAAATGTCATAGAATTGCAAGTATTTTATATAGTTTTCAATTTTTCTTTAGAGTAATCACAAATATTTCTTTCAGTAATTCTATTTCTACTACTTCTACAAGCTTTTAGTATTACCTTTACTAATGCAAAACGCTATCAAGTAAAAAAGAAGCCGTATTAACGACTTCTTCTTAAAGGTACAATTTTTTCATCTTGACTTTCTAATTCTTGAGTCTGAGACAATTCTTCCTCAATAGCTTGAACAATATTGTCACGCTTTTCGTTGGCAGCAATATTTAAAACAAAAGCTATCCCAACTGAAGTTACCAAAAGCGAGTTACCACCTTGCGAAAGGAAAGGGAAGGTAACCCCTGTTGATGGAATCAGTCCTGAGATTCCTCCGATATTAACAAAGACCTGCATAAGCATGAGAGCCCCTACACCAAGCGCCATCATAGAGTTAAATGGATTTCTGGCCTTAACTCCTACAATCATAATACGAAGAATGAGGAAAAAGAGAAGGGCCAAAATCAAGCCGGCTCCGATAAGACCTAACTCCTCAATGACAATCGAAAACACAAAGTCTGTTGTAGCTTCTGGTAGGTAACCAGTTTTCTCAATTGAATTACCAAGCCCAAGACCGAACCAGCCCCCATTACTCATAGCATAGTAAGAATGAGATAACTGTAGACCTGATCCAGTCAAATCCTTAAAAGGATTAAAATAAGCCGCGAAACGCTTGGCAACATAACCGAAGATAGGTACCTTAGCCATGGTTTGTACCCCAACCAAGGCAATTAAGCCTAGGAAGGCAGATGAAACTCCTACAATACCGGCAAATAAGGCCGTGAACCAGCGGTAGCCAACACCAGAAATTGAAAACATAACTACCGTAGTCAATACAATAATGGCCGCATTACCCAAGTCAGGCTGGATAGCAACCAAACCAATCATAACGAGCAAATAAACGCGCCAGTCATTCAGCTCCTTACCATTCCTAGGAATCCATCTATTCTTCGTCAAGGCTTGGTAGTCATAACGTTCTATAGCAGACTGTTTTTTTGAAAAAGTGTGTGCCAAGAACCAAACAACAATGATTTTAAGGTACTCCGCTGGTTGGAAAGACAAGGGACCAAGCACAATCCAACCATTGGCACCATTGATTTCCCTAGTAAAAAATTTGGCAATGACCAAAAGTAAAATCTCAAAGGCAATAACAACACCCAAAAGTTTATCTTTCCTGAGAAAGTTCAATTTCAGTCGGTAGATGAAAAAAATAGAGAACAAGGATAGCAACCAAAAGGCTCCTTGGTTTATAACAGATGCGAAGGGATTGGCCCCCAAGGCTACTAAACGAGCACTCGTTGTTGAATACACTACTATTAAACCAACTACGGATAAGATTAAATAAGGTATCAAGATGGTGTAATCTAAAAGATGCTTCTTTTTCAATTTTCATATCTTTAAAAAACTCATACTTTCTATTACGTTACTCTACATTCTTTCTAAAAATATAAAGCTAACAGCTTATATTATAACACTTTGATACCTTAAACTAAAGTAAAAGCTAAATTAACCGTTTTCAGGACTGGAAATCTGATTTTTTATCTTACCTTCAGATAGGTTTTACAATGATCTTTCTTTGATAACTTTGCCACTTCTCATGTTTTCTTTTACGACAAATAAAAAACAAGACCTAAGTCTCGTTTTTTGTTTATCTTATTTTGTACCGACACTGATACGATTAAGTGCTCGACGGAGAGCAACCTGAGCACGTTGAACTTCATCAATACGGTCAGATTTGGTTGCTTCTTCCAAGTCACGTTCGGCACGTTGCTTGGCACGTTCGGCACGAGAAACGTCAATGTCGCGTTCACGTTCTGCTGAATCGGCAACGATAGTAATAAAATCATCTTTAACTTCGATGATACCACCGTTTACGGCAATCCAATCGACGTGACTCTCGTCATCCACACGACGAACCTTGAGTTCATCCACTTCAAGTGGCGCAATCAAGTTAATATGGCCCTGGCAAGATACCAATTTGACCATCTTTAGTAACCGCGTGGATAAAGCTGGCATGGTGGTCGTATTTGAGACCATCCGGAGTTACCACTTGTACGGTCATTTGTGCCATATATTCACCTCATTAGTAGCCCATAGCTTTAGCTTTAGCTACTACATCCTCAATTGGACCTACGCTACGGAAGGCATCTTCTGGAAGATTGTCATATTTACCTTCAAGGATTTCCTTAAAGCTACGAACGGTTTCAGCAACTGGAACATAAGAACCTGGTTGACCTGTAAACTGTTCAGCAACGTTGAAGTTTTGTGACAAGAAGAATTGGATACGACGAGCACGTCCAACCAATGTTTTTTCTTCGTCTGACAATTCATCCATACCAAGGATAGCGATAATATCTTGCAATTCACGGTAACGTTGAAGCACACGTTGAACTTCAGTCGCAACAGCATAGTGTTCTTCACCAACAATTTCAGGTGAAAGGGCACGTGAGCTTGATGCCAATGGGTCAACGGCTGGGTAAATACCCATTTGTGTCAACTTACGTTCAAGGTTGGTTGTTGAATCCAAGTGAGCAAATGCTGTAGCTGGCGCTGGGTCAGTATAGTCATCAGCTGGAACGTAGATGGCTTGGATTGATGTAACAGAACCTTTTTTAGTTGATGTGATACGTTCTTGCAATTGACCCATTTCAGTAGCAAGTGTAGGTTGGTAACCAACGGCTGATGGCATACGACCAAGAAGGGCAGAAACCTCAGAACCTGCTTGAGTGAAACGGAAGATGTTATCGATGAAGAGAAGCACGTCTTGACCTTCGACATCACGGAAGTATTCCGCAATTGTCAAACCAGTAAGGGCAACACGCATACGTGCTCCAGGTGGTTCGTTCATTTGACCGAAGACCATGGCTGTTTTCTCGATAACGCCAGATTCTTTCATTTCCCAGTAAAGGTCATTACCTTCACGTGTACGTTCACCAACACCTGTAAACACGGAAATACCACCGTGCTCTTGGGCAATGTTGTGAATCAACTCTTGAATAAGAACGGTTTTACCAACACCGGCACCACCGAAGAGTCCGACTTTACCACCCTTAAGGTAAGGGGCAAGCAAGTCGATAACTTTAATCCCTGTTTCAAGGATTTCAGTAGATGTTGACAATTCATCGAAAGTTGGTGCTTTTTGTGAATTGGTTCACGCTCTGCATCGTCTGCAAAAGGTGCTTCCAAGTCAATGGTATCACCAAGAACGTTAAAGACACGTCCAAGGGTATCTTTACCAACAGGAACGCTGATTGGACGACCAGTGTCCAGAACTTCTAGTCCACGAGTCAATCCATCAGTAGATTCCATGGCAATGGTACGAACCACACCTTCTCCAAGTTCAAGAGCTACTTCGAGCACGATACGTTTAGACTTTTGTTCATCAGTATAAACGACCAATGCATTGTTAATCTCAGGAAGTTTATCACCAGCTGCAAACGCTACGTCTACAACAGGACCAACAACCTGAGCAATTTTGCCTGAGCTCATTGTTTTCTCCTTATGATAGTTTTCTGGATGACAATCATCCTTTTTTCATGTGTGTCTAATAATGACAAATCTCTAGCTATTCAAGTGCACTTGCACCACCAACAATTTCAGTAATTTCCCTGAGTGATGGCAGCTTGACGCGCACGGTTATATTGGATTGTCAAATCGTTAATCACATTCTTAGCATTATCAGTGGCTGTCTGCATTGCAGTCATACCAGCTGCGTGCTCAGCTGTTTTGGCATCTACGATAGCACCGTAGATAAGACTCTCAGCATACTGTGGCAAGAGTTGATCCAAAATAGTGTCACGATCTGGTTCCAATTCAAACTTGGTCAACACATGACCTTCTGATTCATTGGGATCCAAATCAGCGATAGGAAGCATTTGTTCAACACGAACCTCACTAGACAAACTGTTGACATGGTGGTTGTAGCACACATAGAGTTCATCAAAAAGTTCATTTTGATACATTCCTACTGCTTTAGAAATGATTTTTCCGACTTGTTCAAAACTAGGTTGATCTTCAAGGCCACGAAGTTCAAAAGCAACATTCATATTACGAGCCTTGAAGAAATCTGAACCTGTTCCACCAATAGAAATGATAGCATATTCATCTTCAGAATCATGGTCACGTTTAATCATGTCCAACACAGCTTTAAGAATTGTTGAGTTATAACCCCCAACTAGTCCCTTATCTGAAGTAATGACAATGTAACCTGTCTTACGGACTGGACGTGCGTCCAACATTGGATTTGACGAACCATTAATCAATTCTGAATGTAGAAGATCTGTTGTGATCTGTCTAATTTTTGAGGCATAGATTTGGAAATCTTTAGCAGCTTGCTCAGAACGTGTCAATTTTGATGCAGAAACCATTTGCATGGCTCCTGTAATTTGACTCGTTTTCTTTGTTGAAGCAATTTTTGCTTGGATTTCTCTTAGAGAGCCTGCCATATGCTGTCCTCCCTATTTCTATTTATATTCTGACTGATCTTTGAAAGCTTGGATAGCTTCATTAAGTACAGATTCCTCAGGAAGATCCTTAGTTGTACGAATAGTTTCAAAGATATCCTCATGGTGACTATCAAAGTAGTCATAGAGTGCTTCTTCAAAATCCAAGATTTGATCAACCGGAACACTATCCAAGAAACCGTGTGTCAAAGCGTAAAGGATAACAACTTGTTTCTCAACTGGAAGTGGTTTATGAAGCGGTTGTTTCAAAACTTCGATTGTACGACGACCACGGTTCAATTTCGCTTGAGTCGCAGCATCCAAATCTGAACCAAATTGCGTAAAGGCTTCAAGTTCACGATATGAAGCCAAGTCAAGACGAAGTGTACCAGCAACCTTCTTCATCGCTTTAATTTGCGCTGATCCACCTACACGTGATACGGAAGAACCCGCATCAATGGCTGGACGAATACCTGAGTTAAACAAGTTTTCTTGCAAGAAGATTTGTCCATCTGTGATTGAGATAACGTTTGTTGCGATATAAGCTGAGATATCTCCGGCTTGCGTTTGGATGATTGGCAAGGCAGTAATTGAACCACCACCAAGATCATCTGAAACTTTAGCTGAACGTTCCAAAAGACGTGAGTGGAGATAGAAGACATCCCCTGGGTAGGCCTCACGACCTGGTGGACGACGGAGAAGCAATGAAAGTTCACGGTAGGCCACGGCTTGTTTAGATAAATCATCATAAACAATCAAGACGTGTTTTCCGTTATACATGAACTCTTCAGCCATTGCAACACCAGCGTAAGGTGCGATGTAAAGCAATGGTGATGGTTGTGATGCTGAGGCAGTCACAACGATTGTGTAATCAAGAGCACCATGTTTACGGAGAGTTTCTACTTGTGTACGAACTGTTGATTCTTTTTGACCAATAGCCACATAAATACAGATCATATCTTGTCCTTTTTGGTTCAAGATAGCATCAATGGCTACTGAAGTTTTACCAGTTTGGCGGTCTCCGATGACCAACTCACGTTGACCACGTCCAATTGGAACCAAGGCATCAATGGCCTTAAGACCAGTTTGCAATGGCTCAGAAACTGATTTACGTTGCATAACACCTGGAGCAGGTGTTTCAACTGGACGGAAACCTGTTGTTTCGATGTCACCAAGACCATCAACTGGTTGCCCAAGTGGGTTTACTACACGACCAATAAGGGCTTCACCAACTGGAACTTCCATGATTTTTCCAGTACGTTTAACAATATCGCCTTCACGAATTGCTACGAAATCCCTAAGATAATGATACCGACATCATTAGATTCAAGGTTTTGGGCCATACCATAGGCACCATTTTCAAATTCGAGCAACTCACCACTCATAGCATTATCAAGACCACGAGCACGTGCGATACCGTCACCGATATAGGTAACGACACCAGTTTCAGTGACGTCAAAGTTTGGCTGGAAGTTTTCAATTTGCTTTTTAATTAAAGCGCTAATTTCTTGTGCGTTAATTGCCAAAAGTCACACCACTTTCTATTTCAAATTCGTTTTAAAGGTTTGCAATTGACTGCGAATTGACGTGTCAACAACCTTATTTTTTGCTTTGATGACGAATCCTCCGATGAGGTCCTCATCAATTTTTTCTACTAAACGACGTGTCTTAATCTCAAATTTTTGTGAAACAATCGCCAAAAGTCGAGCTTTTTGTTCTTCAGACAAGGGACTTGCTGATGTCACTGTAACATCGTAAGTATTGTCTTCTTGATCAAAGAGCTCAAGGACCAATTTCAACACATCATAGAGAATGTTGGCACGGTCATTGAGTAAGATTACCTCAAGAAAATTGTTCATATACACTGAACAAGACTCTTGAAACAAGCTCAAACTTTCTTTTTTAGCTTCACTTGTCACATTTTCCTGCGACAAGAAGGTTTTTAGATTTGTTTCAGCAAAAACTGTTAGGATTTGCCTACTTCTTCTTGGATTGTTGACACGGCGTCTTGTTCAAAAGCGACTTCTACCAGGCTTCTGGCATACTGCTCAACAAGAGCTTGTGTTTTCTTATCCATTAAGCATCTCCTAATTGATCAAGATAGCTATCAATCAAGTCAGATTGCGCTTTAGCATCAAGGTTTTGTTTCATAACTTTTTCCGCCAAGAGGACAGTCAAGTCTGCAACTTCACCTTTAACGCCAGCAAGTGCTTCCACACGGCTTTGGGCGATGTCTTGATTTGCTTTTTCTTTCAAGCGTTTAGCTTCATCATGTGCTTCTGCAATGATTTTTGATTCTTGAGTTTTACCAGTTTCCTTGGCCCCATCAATAATTTGAGCTGCCTCAGTGCGAGCACCTGCCAACTCATCTTGACGTTTTTGTGCCAAGCTTTCTGCTTCTTGACGAGCATTTTCAGCACTATCAATATCTGTGGCAATTTTCTTTTCACGAGCAGCAAAGATTCCTGTAATTTGATCCCATGCGAATTTACGGATGAGGTAATACAAGAGAAAAACTGAGCCGAGTGTGATAATGATATTACCAAGTGTCGTACTATTAATAAGTATTGACATTTCATTTCTCCCTTTCTTAGTTATTCTTCGTTGACTTTATCACCAATATAGTTTGAACTTAGGATAATAAAGACATAGGCTTGGATAAAGCCGATAAAGGCTGAAAAGGCAACCCAGACAAGGTTCAAAGCAAAGGATACAGGTGCTGCAAAGCAGACCAGGTCACCAATTGAAGAATCAAGCCAGTAAGTACCTCACCAGAATAAATGTTACCAAACAAACGCAAGGCCAATGAAGCAAGGTTGGTTAATTGTTCCAAAATGTTCATTGGGAGCATAGCTGGGTATGGTGAAAGGTAGCCCTTTAGATAGCCTTTAAACCCTTTTTTACGGATCCCCTCAATATGACTAATGAGGGTAATAATCAAAGAAAGAGTGATAGTAACACCGAAGTTCGATGTTGGAGAAGTCCAAAAATTGTAATGCTCACTTTTTACAGACACAAGCAAACCTAAGTTGTTTGCTGTAAAAACAAAGGTGAAAATTACAAACAAGAGCAAACTATAATTCTTCGTGAATTTCCCAAGACTTTGAGAAATGGTGTTATTCACAAATTCATAGATGAACTCGAGTACATTTTGTTTTCCCTTTGGTTTAATGGTCATCTTACGACTTGACCAAAAAACCACTCCAAAAACGATAATTACTGTCAAGAGAGACATGGCAAGGATCGTCAAGTCAAAATCAATCCCAAATAATGAGACGGTTGGATTACTTGTAGCTTCCACTGCTCATCCCTCCTTCATCTTTTTATTTGTCTATTAGACAATGTAGCTAAGGGCAAACAATACGAAGAAGGTACCTTCGATGAAGGCAACACCAGTAAACATCAATGTTTGAAGTTTGCTAAACATCTCAGGTTGGCGAGCTGCAGATTTAGCGATATTAGCAACGAGGATACCCTCACCAATAGATACACCCATAACGGCCAAACCGAGGGCTAAGATAGTTAAATTCATAGTAGAATTCTCCTTTTTAATTATTTTTACCCTGCTATTTTAGTCCTATTTTCCACGAAAGTCAATGAATTGACGGTTTTTTAGACGTTTTCACTGACTTTGCCTAACGTTTTCATTTTACTTACACAAGCGTTTATTTTTAATGAAAAACTTTCTGCTTATTTCATAAAAACAAGCCTAACCTTGTGAGATTAGACTTGTTTGGGAGATTTATGAAAAAAAGAAAGTTTCACTGTCTGACTCAGCGTCAGAGGTGTGAGATCTACCGAACCATGTTCAGCAATACTTATTAGGATGGTCATAGTATAGCTTGAGTTACTTAAAGAAAGCTGAAGGGCTTCTGCTTATTTTTATTAGTACAATGTTTTTCAAACTCAAAAAAAATATGAACAACAACTTTATAGAAGCAAATTCTACAATGCTAGTCCAAATTATATTCATGCTTTTATCTTATCAATACTATTAAGCAACTTCGGTTTCCTTAACTTAACTTCTTCAAAATCACTTGATTCTAATTTTTCATCATGTAAATAACGATATAGCTCATCTTTATAAGAAGATGTCAAACTATATTTTTGGAAATTGTACCTTAATTAGATTACTAGAAGATTCGGCAAGTATTTTACTATTGCTGAGTAATTTTACATTATACTTTATAGAACATGGAGCATCTATCAGAATATTGAATCTCAAAGTATCCTCCCTTTTCCTAAATGATGATTTATTGAAAAAAATCAAAATTATCACGAGAATAAGGAGACAACAATTCAATAATTGGTACTAAAAGTTCTATCAGGCTCAAATACCCCACCTAAACTTCTAACGAAACGTTTCTCTGAGGAAAGATATGATATCTCAATTTCACTTTCAATGTCTTGATTCAGTTTATTAATCAATTCAATTCTAATTGCTTGTTTATAGTCAGGTAGATTATTGGAAAATAATTTAACAATTTTTATGATCTGTTAATTTTTCTTGAAAATATTTTTCTTAATATCACCACCTCTTAAACTATCAATTTCAAGCTCTGATCTGAAGATTATTTTATCTTTTCCGTTCTCCTTATTTAAATAGTGGATTTCAACTTGATAATTTCTTAATGAACTATTCTTGTTCCCATTGTTACAAATAACAAAAATCTAAATCTTGCGATAAGTTATCAAAACCATTTTGTATCGTAATATCTTCGTAAAAATAATCACTAAGACTAATATTATCCACTACTAAATTGTGAATTAATAAATTGTCTTTTTGGATTTTCAATAACTAATTCATTCTCAATATAATTTTTCAATATTCCTTGATCCTGAAAAAAATAGGTAACTCAACACCATTAGATCGTTTCGGAACATTTCTGATATCAATTTTTTTAATTTTTTTATATTTTGAAATCTGGGATAGATATACTTTTTAAAAAAAGCAAGAAAATAGATGTCATTAATATTGAAAAATATCCAAAAAAATAAATGCTTGATAAAAAAATCCTATTAATACTTGTTCATTTCCATCTGATGTTAACACTGTTATACCTCCTTTGAATCTGTATTTTCATTATAACAAAAAAGCACGGCATTCCGCCGTGTCTCTTTGTTTATTTAACCAATTTCTTCATTTCTTCAATACGTACGACTGTCGCATCGTATTTAGCTTGGTAGTCTTCTTGTTTGTCGCGTTCTTTTTGGACGACTTCTGGTTTGGCATTGGCTACGAAGCGTTCGTTGCTAAGTTTCTTACCAACCATGTCGAGTTCTTTTTGCCATTTGGCTAATTCTTTTTCAAGTCGGGCCAACTCTTCTTCGACATTGAGAAGGTCAGCGAGTGGCAAGTAGATTTCTGCACCTGTGATGATGCTTGACATAACCAAGTCAGGTACTTCGACATCTGCTGCAATTTCCAAGTGTTCTGGATTGGTGAAGCGTTTGATGTAGTTGACATTGTCATTGAAGAAGGCATCGAGCTTACTATCGCTTGTCTTAATCAAGATAGTGATTGGTTTGCTTGGTGCTACGTTCACTTCTGCACGTGAGTTACGTACTGAGCGAATCACGTCTTTAAGAGCCTCAACGCCAGCTGCAGCTTCTTCGTTTTCAAATTCTGGACGAACTACTGGGTATTCCGCAGTCACGATTGTTCCTTCAGAGATTTGGCCGTAGATTTCTTCAGTTACGAATGGCATGATTGGGTGAAGGAGACGCAAGATTTGGTCCAAAGTATATAGAAGGACAGAACGAGTGATGACTTTTTCGTCCTCGTTATCGCTATAAAGCACTTCCTTAGTCAATTCAACATACCAGTCCGCAAACTCATCCCAGATGAAGTTGTAGAGGATGTGACCAGCCACACCGAATTCAAACTTATCAAAGTTTTCAGTGACTTTTCCAATCGTTTCGTTAAGGTTGTGGAGAATCCAGCGGTCTGTAACGTTACCTGCTTGGCCAGCAGCCACTTTGGCTACATTTTCACGCGCCGCATCCAAGGTCAAACCTTCATTGTTCATAAGGATATAGCGAGAGATGTTCCAGATCTTGTTAATGAAGTTCCATGACGCATCCATTTTCTCGTAAGAGAAGCGCACGTCTTGACCCGGTGCAGAACCGTTTGAAAGGAACCAACGAAGGGCGTCAGCACCATATTTCTCGATAACATCCATTGGGTCAATACCGTTACCGAGTGACTTAGACATCTTACGTCCTTGCTCGTCACGGATAAGGCCGTGGATAAGGACATTCTTAAATGGTTGACGTCCTGTGAATTCTAATGATTGGAAAATCATACGAGACACCCAGAAGAAGATGATATCGTAACCTGTTACCAAGGTTGACGTAGGGAAGTAACGTTTGAAATCCTCTGCTTCCACGTCAGGCCAACCCATAGTTGAGAATGGCCAGAGGGCAGAACTGAACCAAGTATCCAAGACATCTTCGTCTTGTTTCCATCCATCACCCTCTGGTGCTTCTTCGCCAACGTACATTTCACCCTCAGCATTGTACCAAGCAGGGATTTGGTGACCCCACCAGAGCTGACGAGAGAATTACCCAGTCGTGGACATTTTCCATCCATTGAAGGAAGGTATCGTTGAAACGAGGTGGGTAGAAATCGACCTTGTCATCTGTGTCTTGATTGGCAATGGCATTCTTAGCCAATTGATCCATCTTAACGAACCATTGTGTAGACAAACGTGGCTCAACAGGCACACCTGTACGCTCTGAGTGACCAACTGAGTGAGTCATTTTCTCAATTTCAACAAGGGCACCAATTTCTTCCAATTTCTTAACAACAGCCTTACGTGCTTCAAGCGGTCCATACCGTTGAATTCACCAGCCAATTCATTCATGGTACCGTCATCATTCATAACGTTAACTTGTGGCAAGTTATGGCGTTGACCAACCAAGAAGTCATTAGGGTCGTGGGCAGGAGTGATTTTAACCACACCCGTACCAAACTCAGGGTCTGCGTGTTCGTCTCCAACGATTGGAATTGGTTTATTCAAGATTGGCAAGATAACATTTTTACCAATCAAGTCTTTATAACGGTCATCATTTGGGTTAACCGCTACTGCAGTATCCCCAAACATAGTCTCAGGACGTGTTGTTGCTACTTCAAGGGCACGTGAACCGTCTTCCAACATGTAGTTCATGTGGTAGAAGGCACCTTCAACGTCCTTATGGATCACCTCGATATCAGAAAGGGCTGTACGAGCTTTTGGATCCCAGTTGATGATAAATTCACCACGGTAAATCCAGCCCTTCTTGTAGAGCTCTACAAAGACCTTACGAACAGCTTTTGATAGACCTTCGTCAAGGGTGAAACGCTCACGAGAATAGTCTACAGAGAGCCCCATCTTGCCCCATTGTTCCTTGATAGTCGTCGCATATTCGTCCTTCCATTCCCAGACTTTCTCAAGGAATTTTTCACGACCAAGGTCATAACGTGAAATGCCATCTTCAGCCAAACGCGCTTCTACTTTAGCCTGAGTGGCAATCCCAGCGTGGTCCATACCAGGAAGCCATAGCGTATCAAATCCTTGCATCCGTTTTTGACGGATGATAATATCTTGCAAAGTTGTATCCCAAGCGTGACCAAGGTGAAGTTTACCAGTTACGTTTGGTGGTGGAATAACGATTGAGTAAGGCTTAGCCTTTTGATCGCCAGAAGGCTTGAAAACATCTTCGTCAAGCCATTTTTGGTAACGACCAGCCTCAACCTCGGCTGGATTGTATTTAGGTGAAAGTTCTTTAGACATGTGTGTGTCCTTTCTCTATTGTTTTCATTTTTTCTTGAATCTGCTTTGCGACTTCTTTTGCAGACAGATTCGTATTATTAACTTTAAGGTAGTGTGAAAGACCACTCGGTTGCTTTTGGGAATTAAGTTGATTCATTTTATCAGTCTCTAAAATCTCTCTTTCAGATACCTCAACATACCGTTTCAAGGGCTTATACTTCAACCGATTCTCCGTCCGATTGCGACGTAAGCGCTCCTCAAGAGACGTTTCTAATTCAACAAAAAGAATCTCTTGATGATACTCATTTAACAAATCTTGAATGTCCTTCAAATACATCAGTTGGTATTGATTTGAAAAGTCAATTACGCCTGTTAAAATCACCGACCGATGATTCCTGGCGCTTGTTCCAAGAAAAGAAAAGTTAATTCCACGAACAAATTCCCACATTTCCTCTGTAAAATCTTGATAGATTTCGAGTGCAAAATCAATGGGTTGATGGTTGAAAAAGAGAGTCGCACCGGTGAGTTTTCGAAAGTTCCTGACCAATGGTCATTTTCCTGAAGCTGGAGCTCCAATGATGAAAAACATGCATCAATCCACTTCCCACTCACTCTTTAGCAAGCCGTATCTCAAATCATCACAGCGATTTCCTTGGGCATCTTTGCGGTCCCTTATGCAAGCTTCGAGGGTAAAACCAAGCTTCTCAGCGACGCGTTGACTTTGGACATTGTAGCCAAAACATGTCAGCTCAATCTTGTGAAGACCCAAATCCTTAAATCCTAGGTCAATCAAAGCACGCGCCGCTTCTGGCACATAGCTTCGGCCCCAATAATCTGGGTGCAAGGTATAGCCAATTTCCAGCACATCATCTTCGTGGCGATGGTTGAAATCAACAGAACCGATCACTTTATCAGTCCCCTTGACCACAATGCCATAACCAGCTGGGAGATTGTCTTTTTGATTGCGCTCGGGGAGGATATGCTCTAGATAGTAAATCTCATCTTCCAAGGTCTTGACGGGTGGAAATCCTGCTGGGTAAGAGACTTCTGGACGACTGGCAAAATCAAAGATATCTTCGGCATCCGCCACTGTTCGGACTCGTAAAAGAAGACGTTCTGTTTCGATTTGTTCTGGTAATTCAGCTCTTGTCATTCTTCTTCCTCGCTTTCTTGATGAAGCTTCCCATGGGGTCGATTCGGTCATCTAGATAGCGATAGACACGCTTATGACCATCTCCCATAAAGTAAGTCGGAGCAAAGCAGTCATTTTTAAAATGTCCCCTGTCATCCAACAAATCAGATTCAGCCAGACGGTCTAGAATCTTAGCAAAGATATGACAGATACCATCTTCCTCAATAATTCTGTCTACCTTACAATCCAAAACGACTGGACAAGCATCCAAAATAGGTGCTTGTGTCAGTTTAGAAGGTTGGAAATCCAAGCCAAGTTTATCAATCTTTTCACGATGACTAATAAATCCAGCCTGTTCCATCTCAAGCATTAAACTTTCATCAGGAATATTCACAGTAAACTTCTGATAATGCTTAATCTGGTCTGCCGCATTTTCCTCGCTACCAACCCCTATAACGAGCCAATCTCCTAGACTATAGGAAGAACTACAAGTCGTCACATTATAGCCATGTGTCTGGTCCTGGTAACCCAAGATAAAAATTGGAAAACCATAGTACAATTTACTGTTCTCAAAAGATTGCTTCATGTCACCCTCCTTTGGTAGGAACGTAGACCTCGCTTTCGCTCCGTCTGCATCAATATCTCTAAATTCACCTGCGACCTTCGGTCTTGGTTCTTTAAAAGATATAGAAAATCCCTGCCATAATATGACAGGGACGAATGTGTATCCGCGGTACCACCCAGTTTTGAGTGGCAACCACTCACAGCTTTCTTGATTCAATTTGACCATCAGCAACCAGCTTTGACATTTGTGCGGATTTCTCAGTACCACCGCTTCCTGTGACAAATGGGCTTCAAAGCACCTCTGAATGGTCTTATTCTATCACATTTTTAATCTCAAGACAAACGAATTGTGGTGGAAGATGTCATCACAGTAAGTCAGACTACAGATTCCACCTTGAAACATAAATACAATGCTTCACTTTTATTTTTAAAAGAAAAACCCCGTCTTCCGACAAGGATTTCATCTTATTTTTCTTCCTTAGCTCTTTCTTCTTTTAGCCATTTTTCATAGCTTTCAAGTAGATTGATAGCCATTTGGGTTGCCAAGGCTAGTGAGAAAGCTTCTGTACCTTCAGTTGTTTCGTCTTGAACTTCCAATTTACTTTCTTCGTAAATGGCTTTGAGAGCCTTATTGCTAAGCGTGTCTTTAAATGCTTGGAATTCTTTCATGGTCAAAGCCTCCTTGATTCTACGGCAACCTTTTACAGCTACTGTTACCGTTTTCACTGTAAGTTTACACCATTTCAGAGAAATTGCAAGGATTTTCCTTAATCTTAATAATAAGGAGAACTCTCACTCTATCTGCAACCTACTGAGCAGGAGTAGCAGCCCCTGTGAGGTACTCAGTCGTATAGGCAACGATAGCTCCTGAATCAGCATTTACTGCGTATTTATAACGCAAATGACTCACTGCATAATCAAAGCTAATATTGTAGACTTTCCCGCTTCCTTCAGTCTTCAAATCTACCGTCAAGTTCGTTACAGAACCTTCAGCCAATCCCGCATGATTGAGTGCTGTTGTTTGAGCAGCTTCTTTAGATACTGGTGGCTCATCCTTGCTTTCGCTAGACTGACTCTCATCTTTAGGCTCTTCACCTTTTTGAGTATCATCCTCATCCTTAGATGTTGGATGGTCACTCTTATGTTTCAAAATAGATCCTGACTGACCGTCAATCGTATACTCAAAATGGTTGTCTGACGTTGTGAAACTAATCTCATAACTTCCGTGAAGCCCAGAACGTGCTTTTGAAACTGTTGATTGAGAAATCTCAGAAGTTTTGACACCTGCATTTTTATAAGCAATGTCTGCTGCATCTTGTTCTGACAAACGGTAACCTGAACCGTTAAAGATAAACAGGCCTGCAGCGATGGCAACTGGGATAGCGAGCAGAATCAGATAGCTCACTAGCTTTTTCATTTTTCGCATAAAATTCTCCGCTATTTTAATCTAATACTACTATTATATCTTAAAGTTCTAAAATTGTCAGATAAACTTGGCTCATTTTTAGGTCGACATTATAAAAAGTTCCCGATAGCTATCAGGAACTTCTACGAAATGTTACTATTTGGCCAGTTACAAAGACTAGGATGGCTATCCAGATAAAGAGAAAACCTTTCAATTCTCCAAAGCTGACCGTCTCACCAAAAATGAGAATGGCTACGAGAAGTTGAATCGTAGGATTAAGATACTGGATGAAACCGATTAGGTTAAGCGGTGCACTTTTGACTGCTTCCGAGAAGCAAAGTAAGGGAACAGCCGTCACTACACCTGAGATGGCTAGGAGAAACATTTCCATGCTCGAATAGGAAGAAAATGATTCTGGAGAAAAGAAAATGAGATAGATGGCTACAAAAGGTAGTAGCAATCCACTTTCTACTAGCATGGCTACGTCACTGGAGAGCCTAACCCCTTTTTTGATTAGACCCGTAGAAAACCAAAGCTCAGAGCTAGCCCCAAAGAAACCATGGGAAGTTTTCCTGTATTGACAACAAGAACCAGTACTCCTATAAAGGCCAACACTACTGCTGCCCACATGGTTCTACTCAATGATTCACGAAGAAAAATGAGGGCAAACAGGATAGAAACAATAGGCATAATGTAATAGCCCAGACTAGCCTGCGTCGCTTGACCATGACCCACAGCATAGATATAAATCAACCAGTTAGCTGCTATGAGAAAACTGGCAAGTAGCATGCGAAGTAAGACTTTCTTATCCTGCCAAAGTTCGACTAGCTCATCTTTAAAACGTGCATTTTGCTTGGCAACTAGGGCATAAACCAACATAGTCACTACAGTAAAAACAATTCGCCATGAGAAGGTGTTATAAGCCGAAACACCTGCTAGAAGCTTCCAAAAAAGGGATAAAAATCCCCATTGAATATAAGTCGCTAGACCAAAGAGTAGCCCTTGATTTTTTCTAGTCAACGACAACACCTGCTTTATCCACAGATAGGATGAAGGTTTCACCATCTAAACCAAGACCATCTATTGCCGTTTTAAGAGCCTCAGCCTGTTCCTTTGGCGTCAAGGTCATAACTGTTGGGCCAGCGCCTGAGAGATAGGTCGCATAAGCACTGTATTGGCCTGACAACTCCTTAATAGTCGCAAATTCTTTAACCAGTTTTTGACGATAGCGTTCGTGGAACATGTCTCCTTGGATAGCACGTCCCGCCTTAACCAAATCACCTGCAAAGAGGGCAGCAATGGCAACGTTGGCAATAGATGATGCAGCTACAGCTTCTTTGTAAGACAAGTCACTTGGAAGCACCCCACGTGAATCAGACGTCTTAAGTTCATAGCTCGGGATGAAGGCTACAAAAGCACACTCTGGAAACTCTGTAACGATACTATTAACATGTTCGTCCACATAAGAGGCCACAACAAGATTCCCAAAAATAGCTGGAGCAACATTGTCTGGGTGACCTTCAATCTTGGTCGCAATATCAAGTTTATCATCGTCTGAGAGCTGCAAGTCTGCCAATTGATTGGCCAACTCGATTCCTGCAACAATAACAGAACTTGAAGAACCTAGACCACGCGCCAAGGGAATATCTGATGTCATCACTAATTTATGAGGCTGCAAATCAGACTTCACTTGCAAGGCTGTTGAAATGAGTAGGTTGTTTTCATCTGAAGGAATATCTCCCAAATCGTGTTCGATATGCCATGCATCTGCTGGTTCAAGCACCTCGATTGTCAAATATTTAGAAACGGCAACACCCACAGAGTCAAACCTGGACCAATATTGGCAGATGTTGCTGGGACAGTAATTTTCATAATAATACACCAAAAGGAGGAAAGCCATCAGCGACTTTTCTCCTTGAATACCTTTCTTATACGCACCAGTATGGGCTTATCAATTAGTTAGACAAAACTTTCAATGTATTGACAACAGTGAAGTCTTCTGCTGCTTCAAGTTTTTCAGTAACAGCTTTGAGTTGTGTTTTAGACATAGCATGTGTAATCACAACGATACGAGCTGTTGTACCATTTGCTTTTTGTTGCAAGACTTGTTCAAACGAAATATCTTCTGAGTTGAAAGATTTCAGACAAGTGAAGGATTTTACCTTTTTCGTCTGGCGTATCAAGAGCAAAGTAGTAGTTGCTCTTAACGTCTGCTGGATTAGCCAATGGCAAGTCACGACGGAACTCGTTGAATGGTTTCCCAACATTGCCATCTGAAAGACGACGAGCAATACGGATAATGTCTGCTAAAACAGATGTTGCTGTTGGTTTTTGACCAGCACCTGGACCGTAGTACATTGATTCGCCAATACCGATAGATTCAACAAAGACTGCATTCATAACATCGTTGACGCTAGCAAGTGGGTGATTTTTTGGCAAGAATGTTGGAGATACTTCTGCTGAGATACCTGATTCTACTTCACGCACATCACCAACCAATTTGATGACATAGCCCAATTCTTGAGCGACAGCTACATCATCAGTAGAGATGTTTGTAATCCCCTTGTGAGTCACATCGTCGAAATCAATTGTGGCACCAAAACCAAATTGGCTAAGGATAACAGCTTTATAAGCAGCATCAATACCTTCAACGTCGTTTGTTGGATCACTTTCAGCATAACCAAGTTCTTGGGCAGTCTTAAGAGCATCCTCATATGACCAACCTTCGTCAACCATCTTAGTCATCATAAAGTTAGATGTTCCGTTGAGCACACCGAGAATACGTGTCACCTTGTCAGATGTCAAAGAATTAGCCAAAGTACGCAAAATTGGAATACCACCAGCAACGGCAGCTTCATAGTAGAAAGCCACGCCCTTATCTTGGGCAAGAGAAATCAACTCTTTGCCGTGAGTTGCAATCAAGTCCTTGTTGGCAGAAACGACATTTTTACCTGCTTCAAGCGCTTTTGTGATGAAGGTACGAGCTGGCTCGATACGCCCCATCAATTCGACAACGATTTGAATCTCGTCATCGTTAAGGATTTCGTCAACATTTGTGACAAAATTGTAGTCGTTGCCTGCAGCGATAAGACGATTTTTTTCCTCGTCATCTTTAACCAAAACCTTCGCAATTTCGAGTTGGTCACGTGAGGCTGCAAGAACCTTTTCACCATTTTCCTTCAAAAGGAAAGGAATACCGCTAGCTACTGTACCAAAGCCAAGCAATCCAATTTTAATAGACATTTACGATTTCTCCTTAAAAACATACATTTTTTTAATTGTACCATATTTCTATCGGAATTGACAGAATATTGTTGCCATTTAAGGAGCTAAGTATTCTTTTTTACTGAAAATTCTGTGCATTTCCACTCCATTTTTGTTAGAATAATAGCTAGACCTATTTGAAAGGGGATACAATGACTTCTCAAAAGAAAAAATCAACTAACGCTAACAGAAAGAAACTGAACCTTCTTCTGCTTTTACTAAACCTAGTCCTTCTTGGCTTACTGGCAGTTTTCATGTTAAACCGACCAAACCAGTCGAAAAGCAATCAACAACAGACTCAGACCAGTCAGTCTAAGACTATAAGTAAATGGAAAACCTATGACGAGCCTGTCCAAATCCCTATCCTGATGTATCATGCTGTACACGTCATGGATCCATCTGAAGCTTCTAACGCCAACCTTATCGTTGACCCAGACCTCTTCGAGGCACAAATCAAAGCTTTGTCAAAAGCAGGCTACTATTTCCTAACGCCTGAAGAAGCCTATAAAGCCTTCACCGAAAATGCCTTGCCTGCTAAGAAGGTTGTCTGGCTGACCTTTGATGATGGTAACGAAGATTTCTATACGATTGCCTATCCGATTCTCAAAAAATACAAGGCTAAGGCGACCAACAATGTCATCACTGGCTTTGTTAAGAAGGGAAATGCTGGAAATCTTACCGTCAAGCAGATGAAAGAAATGATGGCGCACGGCATGAGCTTCCAGTCTCATACGGTTAACCACCCTGATTTGTCAGCCACTGACAAGGCAACACAAAAGGTTGAATTAACGGATTCTATTGACTTCCTTGAAAACAAACTCAATACTAAGGTCAATACCATTGCCTACCCATCAGGTCGCTACAATCAAACGACACTGGACCTAGCTAAGAAAACATACAAGTTAGGACTAACAACCAACGAAGGGCTAGCTAGTGCCAAGGATGGTCTCCTCTCACTTAATCGTGTCCGTATCCTGCCAACAACAACAGCTAAAGGACTTCTCAGCGAGATTGCTACTGACAATAAGTAAAAGAAATCACTTGATTCAAGAATCAAGTGATTTTTATGTTCTAGTCAAATATTTCTGATAGGATAGCCACACCCTTTTCGATTTCAGTATCACTTAGGGTGATTGGTGGCAAAAGACGAATCACATTTGTCCCTGCAGTCAAGACAATCAATCCCTTATCTCTAGCTGCCTGAACCAATTCTCCTAAATTGCCAGTGGTCCCAATTCCAATCATATAACCTAAGCCACGCACAGTGGTAACTGTCTCTTTATCAGATAAAGCTGACTGCAATTGTGCTTGTAGCTTGTTTCCATTTTCAAGAGCAGTATCCAGAAATCCTGGAGCCAACATAACTTCAAGCGTAGCCTTGGCAGCCGCCATGGCCAGTTTGTTTCCTCCAAAGGTAGAGCCATGACTTCCGTAAGAAAAAGCTGCCCCAAGGGAGGACTTGGCAAGCATGGCTCCAACTGGCACACCATTGGCCAAACCTTTGGCCAGAGTAAAGATATCTGGTTCAATATCGTAGTGCTCATAAGCAAAGAGCTTACCAGTACGACCAATTCCTGTCTGAACCTCATCTACAATGAGGTAAATACCTGTCTCCTTACAAAAATCAGATAAATCCTTAATAAAGTCCTGATCCGCAGGTTGCACACCTGATTCCCCTTGAACCAACTCCAGCATAATAGCTGCAGTTCCTTCACTAGCTAGGGCCTTGACACTGTCTATGTCATTGAAAATAGCATAGCTAAAGTGGGGCACACCTTCACCAAAACCTTGTTTGATTTTATCCTGACCAGTGGCAGACATAGATCCAAACGTTCGACCATGGAAGGAATTTTGGAAGGTAATGATTTCTTGTTTACCTGAAGCCTTACGGGCGATTTTGATGGCTGCCTCATTGGCCTCTGCACCACTGTTACAGAAAAAGGCCAGATAGTCCTTGTCACCAATTAAAAGGTCAGCAACATCTTCTTGCAACTGATTGTGATAAAGATTAGGCTGGTGCAAAATCTTCCCCACCTGTTCTGTCAAAGCCTGATTGACATGGGGATGGTAACCCAGATTGGTTACCCCAATACCTGATGAAAAATCCAAGTAGGTCTTGCCATCTGTATCCGTCAAATAATTGCCCTGAGCCGAAGCAAAATCAATCGCTGCCCGCTTATAGTTTGAAAATAATTTTGTCATCTCTTACTCCTTGATTATGGTGCCGTCTGTCAGGTTATCACCAATAATGACCTGCTCGACACCAGCCTGAACTGTCTGAACAGCACTTTGAATTTTAGGAATCATGCCTCCAGTAACCACACCTGAATCTATTTTTTTCTGAACGTCCACAAAATTCAGCTGCTCCAAAACCTGACCATTTTCTAAAACGCCCTTGACATCTGTCAGAAGGATAAGTTTTTTAGCACCTAGACTAATCGCCACTGCTCTGGCAAGGTAATCGGCATTAATATTGAGCAAATCCCCCTGCTCACTATAGCCTAGACTCGGAATCAAGGGAAGTTTGCCTTGAGATAGGAGGCTCACTAGGGTTTGATTAGTGATGTTTTTGACCTCACCCACAAAACCATAGGTCTCTTGATCTAAGAAATCAGCATGAACAAGGTCTGACAATTCATCTACAAGCTGATAGGCTGGCAAACCTGCAGTAGTCAACTCACCTGCTAAGTTTTTCCCAACCATGTCAACCAAAGCTTCTTTGATCAAACCATATCTGACTGACCCGTCACACGAAGACCATTGACCTTGTGAATTGGAATATGATTCTCCTCCATCAGCTGATTAATAGCAAAACCGCCCCCATGAACGATAACAATTTTTTGACCAGCCTGCTGCCATTCTGACAGTTTAGTCAATATCTCAGGAGTTAGCTGCTTACTGGCTACTCCACCAATCTTGATTACAATATATTCAGTAGTCATCAGTTAACTCCTTTATCATAGATAACTTAAGTATGGTAGAGGGCATTAATCTTAACGTAATCGTAGGAAAGATCACACCCCCATGCAGTTCCTTTTTCATGACCAGCATGAAGATCTACCGTTATAGTGACTTCATCATCATGCATGATGTCTTTCATTTCTTCATCATCAAAGGAAACAGGACTAGAGGCCAACATAACTGGCAGACCGCCAAGCATAATATCAACATTATCCACAGGAACGTCCACACCAGCATAGCCAACAGCGGCTAAAATACGTCCCCAGTTAGGATCTTCACCAAAGATAGCCGTTTTAACTAGGCTTGAACCGACAACTGATTTTGCCATCATACGTGCATCAAGGGCATTAGGGGCATTAACCACATCAACTTGGATGAGTTTATTAGCACCTTCACCGTCCTTGGCAATTTTCTTAGCCAACTCTTGCATCACAAAATTCAGCATCTTCGAAAATTTATCGAATTCTGGTGTATCTGGCAGAATCTCTTCATTGAGCGTGCAACCATTTGACATAACAAGAACCATATCATTGGTTGAAGTATCTCCGTCAACTGTAATCTGATTAAAGGTCTTTTCCACATTTTGGCTCAAGGCCAATTGCAGGGTGTCACTAGAAATATTAGCATCACAAGTAACAAATCCAAGCATGGTCGCCATATTAGGGTGAATCATCCCTGAGCCCTTAGCGACACCAGCCATAGTGACCACATCACGTCCAAAGGTCTCCGTCACAGCAATGGTCTTAGTCGCTGTATCAGTCGTCAAAATCGCCTTGGCAAAATCATCAGCATTCCCATTAACTACTATCTTGGAAAGACCATTTTTCAGCGTATCCATTGGTAGCAACTCACCGATAATCCCCGTAGAAGCTACACCAACCAAGTCTGGTTCAACACCTAGCTTTTCAGCGGTCCACTCCTGCATGGTGTAAGCATCCTCCAAACCTTGAGTCCCTGTACAAGAATTGGCTACACCTGAGTTAACAACGATAGCCTTCATTTTCCCAGCCTTTTTAACTGAGGTCTTGGTCACAATCAGAGGAGCTGCAATCACCTTATTGGTCGTGTAAACTCCTGCCACACTGGCTGGTTTTTCAGAGACAATCCAACCAAAATCCATTTTTCTCTTTTTAAATCCTGCATGTAGCCCATCTGCTGAGAATCCCAGCGGACTAGCAATTGTTCCATCGATGACTTTCATATTTTTTTCTCCTAACTCTATGCTTACATCTACAAGTATGACGGTGTCATAAGCAAACCTTCCGTCTCATCCCACCCCTGCATGAGGTTGAGATTTTGCACTGCCTGTCCAGCTGCTCCTTTAAGCAGATTATCAATGACTGAAATAACTGTCAGAACATTGGTTTTTCATTATAGGCAAATCCAATATCTGTAAAATTCGATCCGATAACGTTGTGTAGTTCTGGCAAGCTGTCTTGAACACGTACAAAGGGTTTATCGCTATAAGCCTTTGTGAATGCTGAAGCCACATCAGCTACAGTCACGTCCTTCTTCAACTTACAATAAACCGTAGCCATGATTCCGCGATTAACTGGTAAAAGCGACGTTGAAAACTGAATCTCAGGCATTTCCGGATTAAAGGTCTGCAAGGTTTGAACAATTTCAGGAATATGCTGATGATGATTGAGTTTATAAGTCACGTAATTATCGTGAACATTGACAAAATGACTAGACTCGCTCAAAGCCTTACCCGCACCAGTTAAACCAGACTTGGCATCCACAATGACACTATCCGTCTCAATCAGACCAGAAGCAACCAAAGGAATCAGGGCCAGCTCCGTCGCTGTTGCATAGCATCCAGGATTGGCGATAAATTTCTTATCCTTCACATCTGTATATTCTGATAATGCGTATGTAAATTTATTCAAAACACTCTGCTTGGCAGGTGATTTTTTATACCATTCTTGATAAACATCTGCCGGCAAGCGATGATCCCCAGATAAATCAATAACAGGAAAATCAGCTTGAACAAATTCCTCTGCAAGCGAACTAGCAACTCCTGAAGGTGTGGCAAAGAAAACCAAATCCGCCTTTTTCATAATCTTTTCCGCATCATAAGCTTCAATATCTAAGTCACAAACATCTGTCAGATAGGGATACACATCAGACAATCGTCGGCCCACTTCCTTGGTTGCGTGAATAGAAACAAGTTCCACTTTTTTATGATTATTCAAAATTTTAACTAACTCTAAACCACTATAACCAGTGATACCAACGATTGAAACTTTCATTTATGCACTCCTTTTTGAATAAATATGTAACCAGCTTATTGTATTTTTATTCATTTGTCAAGGAAAAACTGAAATTAATATGAAAAAACAAGCAGTCTTTTTTTCAACTACTTGTTTTCACGATTACTATCTAGTTATTAAATAAATGCAAGTTGGCAATACGATCGACCGCTTCGACCAGACGCTCTGGCTCTACCAAAAGCCCAATACGAACATAAGCATCACCCGCAGGACCAAATCCTTTACCTGGTGCCACAGCAACATGGACCTTCTCAAGTAAAAGATCCGCAAAACTCTCACTGGTGTACCCCTCTGGCACAGGCATCCAAGCATAGAAAGAACCTCTGGATGGAAAGGCCTGCCAGCCAATCTTAGCAGCTGCCTGGACAAAAGCATCTCGACGGCTATCATAAGTCGCATTCAGTTGAGCAACAGCCTCCTCAGATTTAGGGTCTAAGAGAGCTGCAATCCCAGCCTCCTGCAAGGCAGGAAAGATTCCCACAAAAAGATGGTCTTGAATCAGATTTAAGGCTTCAATCATCTGGTCATTCCCAGCTGCAAAGGCCAAACGCCAACCAGCCATATTGAAGGTTTTCGAGAAAGTATAGAACTCAATGCCCACATCTTTAGCACCAGGCGTTGATAAAAAGCTAGGATTCTCATAGCCCTGATAACCCAAAGCTCCATAGGCCAAATCACTCACCACTCCTACTTCGTAGGTCTTCGCCCAAGCAACTAACTTTTCATAAAAAGGCCTTAGTCGCCACAGCCCCCGTCGGATTATTCGGATAATTGATATAGATAAACTTAGCACGCCGAGCGGTCTCCTCAGGAATGGCATCCAGATCTGGCAAAAAATCATTTTCAGCCGTCAAAGGAAAGGTTTCATAGGTCACACGGCCTAAACTCACTCCTGACAAGTAATCTGGATAACCTGGGTCAGGCAAGAGCAGAAGGTCGCCAGGATTCATCAAAGCTAGGGGCAATTCCACTAGTCCAATTTTAGCTCCACCCATGACACAAATCTCACGCTCTGCATCCAAATCAACCCCATAATGTTTTTCGTAAAAACTAGCAGCTGCTTCCTTAAAAGGACGATTGCCTCGAAACTGTGAATACTTATGGCTAGCAGGATTTTTCGCTGAAAGGCACAGCGCCTCAACAATATGGTCATAGGTCGGTTGGTCGGGATTGCCCTGACCAAGATTGATCACATCTGCTCCTTCCGCCACCTTGGCATTAACCTTAGCAACCAAACCTGCAAAAAACTGTTCTGGCAATGCCTTCAATAAGTCCGATTCTTCAAATAACATAAACGCTCCTTAATGATACAAGTCCGTGCGACGATCCTCAAAAACAGGAATCTGACCTCGAACCTTGTCTACCTCTTCAAGATTAATATCGGCCATAAAAATGCCCTCCTCATGCTCCTTGGATTGCAAGACCACATTTCCAAGTGGATCGATAACCATAGAATGCCCTGAAAAGACATCGTCTGGTCCTGTTCCGACACGATTAACAGCAACTACAAAAGCTTGATTTTCAACCGCACGCGCCTTTAACAAAAATCTCCCATTGTTGCACACGAGGTTCTGGCCACTGCGCTACCACAAAAAGCACCTTGGCCCCTTGTGCCATCTGTGTCCGCACCCATTCAGGAAAACGTATATCATAACAAATGACACTAGCAACTATCACACCATCAAGCTCAAATACAGACTCCGAAGACCCAGCAGACATGTACTGGTCCTCTGCCATTAGGCCAAAGAGATGGACCCTGCTATAGGTATTGATTAGGTCCCCAGACTTATTGTAGACGTAGGTCGTGTTGTAGAATTTTCCGTCCTTCTCAATAGCAACGGACCCTCCGATAATAGCCACAGCATGTTTCCTAGCAAAATGAGACAAGAGTTCTTGAGAATTCAAACCTTCCTTGTCTGCAAGCCCATCCAGTTCATCTAAAGCATAGCCAGTATTCCACATTTCAGGTAGCACAATGACGTCAGGCTTTTCGCTAAGTGCCCTCTCCAACATCTCTTTCACGTGCTTTTTATTTTCCACAGGCTTTCCGTGAGCAACATCCATCTGTACCAATGCAATTTTCATAGTAACCTCGATTCTATATTAACCATTATAGCACTCCAAAAGACGTCACAAAAATTGAAAAATTCAATCTCATGATAAAGAAAGGCTATCAAAAAAGGCTGGACACATTGTCCAACCTGATTCATTACTTCATTAAGCAATATCAACATAACGACGGTTGCCACTCGCTGCCACATATGAAAGCCATGTGTGCCCATCGGCTGTCAAAACTTTGTCATAGTTAACACTCATGCCCTTGTCATAGTAGGCTAACTCTGGACTTGAAACCTTAGCTTCTGCCTTGATTGACGCACGACCTGTGAAGGTATAACGACCTGATTCTGGGAGACTTGGTTTGCGGCTGGTTGACTTACTTCTGTCTTAGCTACTGCAATATCAACATAACGACGGTTACCACTTGCTGTCACGTATGAAAGCCATTGACGACCATCGGCTGTGAGAACCTTATCGTAGTTTACACTCATACCCTTGTCATAGTAGGCCAACTCTGGACTTGAAACCTTAGCTTCTGCCTTAATTGACGCACGACCTGTGAAAGTATAAGTGCCTGATTCTGGGAGACTTGGGTTATTCGCTGGTTTCGCAACTGGTTTTGTTTCTGGCTTAGCTTCTGCCTTGGCCGCTGCAATATCAACATAACGACGGTTACCACTTGCTGTTACATATGAAAGCCATTGACGACCATCAGCTGTGACAACCTTATCATAGTTTACACTCATACCTTTGTCATAGTAGGCCAACTCTGGGCTTGAAACCTTAGCTTCCGCCTTGATTGACGCACGACCTGTAAAGGTATAAGTTCCTGTCGCTGGAAGGTTGATAGCACCTGTAGTGGCTGATTTACTTTCAGCAGGTTTGCTGCTAGCAGCATAATCGCCACCTTCGATACCGAAGTATTCTTCCAAACTCAAACCTGAATCGTGGATGTCTTTAGCTTCTTTACCCACATAGCGGATGTGCCATGCTTCTGGCATGTAGCCAGTTGAAGCTTCCTTACCTGCTTGGAAACGCACGATAAAGCCATAGTTATGTGCATTGTCTTTAAGCCATTGGCTAGCACGTGAATCTTCAAGCAAATTACCAGATTTATCAGTCAAATCAAAGACCAAACCAGTTTGATGTTCACTATATCCAGGACGAGCTGAGTAACGGTCCGCAGCTGCCTGACCATCACGGCTAACATAGTTATCGTAAAGAGTCTTTTGATAGTCATAAGAACGGAAACCACTGTATGAACGTCCAACATTCAAACCTTGGTTAATCATATCGTCACGAAGACGAACAAAAGCCGCCTTAGCTGTAGGATTCTCACCTGGGTTATAGTCCTTAGAAAGACCATGTTTTTATTGACAATGATAATATCATCGTATTTACCACGAACACTGTAGTAAGAACCGTTATTGGTCAATTGGTGGCTAAGATCTTGAAGAACTGGAACACTGGTATGAGTGCCACCAACACCTTGAAGTTTACCTTCAATCTTATAGTAGAGGTGAACAGTGTAGTCACCACGATTATTCTTGTGATCGCTGATAGATACATGTGTCTTGTAGCTACCATCTGCTTGTTTACTTGCAGATGGCCATTTGAGGTCGTCTTGACCGTCTTTATCAGACCAGACAGGAACAAGTACTTCCTGGATAGCCTTACCTGCACCTGAAACCTCAGTAATAACCACATCAAAGCCATTTTCAGTCATATTTTCAATGTTAAGCTTACCGGTAAGTTTATTTTCAGTCGGTTTAGACTCAACTGGCTTGTTTGTTGTTACTTTCACAGTCGCAACATCAACATAACGACGTTTACCACTGTAGCTGACATAAGAAATCCATTGATGATTGTCCGCTGTCAAAACCTTATCATAAAAGACAGAATCGCCATTCATAAAAACAAACTCAGTCTTGGCTGACACCTTTGGTTCGTCCTTAACATCTACAGTCTTAGTAAAGTTGTAACGCCCACTTGAAGGAAGTTTATCAGCTCCTGTCACTGCTGGTTTTTCAGCCGGTTTATCGACTGGTTTGGTTTCCATAGGCTTATTATCTACTGGTTTAACATTCTCTGAAGCAACCGGTTGGTTTGGTTTAAGATCTGACTCGCTTGTTGTAGTACCAGCTTTGTCTTGACTAACCTCTACTTTAGCAATATCAACATAGCGACGAGCACCACTAAAACTCTTGTAAGAAATCCATTGGTGACCATCTGCCAACATAACCTTATCATATGACAAGGAATCACCATCTTCGAAAGTAAATTCAGTTTTAGAGGAAACTTTAGGTTCAGATTTCACATTAGCAGTTTTCTTAAAGTGATAAGTCCCTTTGTCTGGGATTTCAAGTACTTCTGTCACTTCTGAATTATCAGTAGTTTTCTCTGGCGTAAGTTCAGGTTTTGGAGCAGGTTTAACCCCATCTTTAGGAGCCACCGGTTTAGACTCAGTCGTTTTCAAAGCCGCAATATCCACATAACGACGTGTACCACTGTAACTAATGTAAGAAATCCATTGGTGGTTATCCGCAGTCAATACCTTGTCATAGTTCACTTTGTAGCCTTTTTCCAAGGTGTAAAGTGTATCTGCAGAAGCCTTAGGTTCGTTTTTAACATTCAAGCTACGTGTCACATTATAAGTACCACTTGCTGGAAGCTTTTCAGCACCAGTAGTTTCTGGTTTTGCTTGATTAGTTTCTGTTGGTTTAACAGTTGGTGTTTCAGCTTTGGCTGGTGTCAAAGTCGCAATATCGGCATAATAGCGAACATAGTCATAACCAAGGTAAGAAATCCATTGGTGATTATCAGCTGTCAAAACTTTATCATAGATGACATGGTCACCCTTGCCGAAACAAAAGTAGGTTTGAGATCTGCTTTTGGTTCCTTCTTAATATTTGTGTCACGTGTAAAGTAGTAAGTTCCTGTCGCTGGGATATTCAAAGCACCTGTTGTGGCTTGAGCGCCATTAGAAGGTTTGCCATCCCCATTACCACTATTACCGTTACCACTACCAGCTGCCACTGGTTTCACTGGAGCATAACGACGCACACCAGAGTATGATTTGTAGCTAATCCATTGGTAACCATCAGCTGTCACGACTTGATCGTAAAAGACGCTATCCCCTGGATTTACATAAAATTCAGCCTTGGCAGAAACCTTAGGTTGATTCTTAACCTCTGTACGTTCCTTGTAGACATAAGTTCCTTGGCTTGGGAGGTCGCTTGCTGTAGTTGTAGCCGGTTGGCTCACCAAACTAGTATTGACAGCTGCTCTCGTTAAGGCAGATACATCAAAGTTAGTAGCTGTTTCAGACGAAGTATTTGTACCACTTGTGGCTTCTGAGCTGGCAACTGTTGATTCAGAAGTTTTATCTGCTACTTGTGAGGTACTAGCACTCACTTCACTCGTAGCCTCGCTAGTGGCAGTTTCACTGGCGGTTTGACTAGTTGTTGAGACTTGGCTAGCTTTCTCACTTGACGCTGCCCCATCTGTTGCTACACCACTGAAAATATCAGCTGCTGTCACAGCATCACTATCTGAGATAGCACGCAAAGAAGCATCTGAAGGTGTTGAAACCTCATGATGCTCATCAGCCAAAGCTTGCCCCGCAAAGACCAAACTAGCTCCTAAAAGAACTGATGCTGCTCCAAATGAATATTTACGAATGGAAAAACGTTGTTGTTCGTGTAAAAATTTTTCTCGTTTCATATCAATTATTCTCTCTATCGAATTGATGTTACAGGTTGATTGTAACACTCGGCGACAAATATTACAAGTACTTACAGAATATTACTAAATATTTCTCACTTACCCATTAGTATACCAAATTTATTTGGCTTGTTCCCACTTAAATCATAAACTGTCCGATTTTTGTCATAATCGAAAGCCGAAGCAAGCCATACTTATTTATTCGTAATTTTGTTAGGAAAAGTAGAGGGAAACATAAAAAACATGATAACTTTATACGAGTTATCATGTTTGCTTTTTAAATCATTTATCAATGTCCTACATCTGAATATGAAATATAATAACGTTGGCCATTCTTAACAAAACTATACCAGTTTCCATCAGGTAAAATTTCATATTTATCCCAGTCAACATCTCCGGCAGGAAGTGTAGAAACTGCTCCGCTATCTTTATCTGGAGCAGCATAAACAGGTGTTTCCTCATCAAGTGTCAATGTTCCAGAAGTTGCTGTCCATGCACCTCGACCACCTTCAACTCCTCCAACTTGAGAAGCTGGTGTTGTAGATTCAACCACTTGTCCACCATCTGTAGTTCCTGCTTGGGCTTGTTTTTGAGAAGAAGCTTTAGGTGCTACTGCTGAAGCCTGATTGTCATTTTCTTCATTTGAAACTGCTGAAGATGATGATTTAGCTGTTTTCTTATCCTTCTTAACAGCTTTACTTGAGCTTGAAGATGATTTCTTGACCGTCTTGGCTGGGCTACTACTTGTGTTAACACGCGCCGACTCATGACTATTAAACATAGTCACTAAGAAGACAGCAAGGATAACTACAATTAGAGCTGATAGGATACCAATGAGTTTACTTGTATTTTTCATGAGTGATATTCCTTTTCTGATAATTTACTAGGTTATTATAATATATAGACAGTTAAATTTTTCATTGAAGTCATAAACGGTGTTTTTTCCGTCATAATCAGACCACATCTTCTATTTTTAGTGTCTGTTTAAAACGATAGTCTTTAGATTGTGTTGACAAAGAACAATTAGGATACTTCCCTAAATCTCTCGAACAGTGGACAAACCTATACCACGTCCTTCTCCTTTACTTGAGCGACCAAGTTTAAAGATGCCGACTGTATTGATAGATTCTTGAGCAATGGTATTCTCTACTATTACTACCTTTGTATCGCTACTGATAAGAGCAATGGTTACTTCTTTAGTAATGCTATCCAAACTAGCCTCAATAGCATTATCCAAAAAAATGGATAGCACTGTTATGAAATCCAACAATTCCATCCTCGATACTTCAAAGACGTCGCTGACCTCAAGGTGAACGGTAATAGACTGGTCTTGTGCTTCCAAGATTTTACTAGCCAAGACACCTTTAACGGCTTCATCTTTAATATTAATCAAGTTGGCAATTTCGTACTGTTTCCCCTCAATCCGAGTCTTTGTTTTTTCAAGGATGTTATCGTAGATATCGGAAATGATAGCTATATCTTTGGAGTCAATGCCATATTTGATACTAGACAAGATATTTAAGTAATCATGCCTAAATCGACGAAGATCAGTATAGAGTTGCTCGATTTGTTGACTATAATGAGCCAAATCACTCATTTGCCTATCTTTTTGGAGTAGGACTTCTTCTTTTAGTCTTTCGCTGAAAGTCGCATTAATGTAAACAAGGGTCGCAAGAAAGAGTAAAGCATAGGTCACCACGAGATAAACATGCCAATCTCTTCCTCCAGGGATCTGTTGCACAAAAAAGGTAATATATTGGAGAAGGAGGGCATAAGATAACATTGATATATCTATAAGCAATAAAAAGTACTTTGAAAATGACTTTCTAAAACCATAGTTCAGCGCTTTGAAATCTACTTTTAAGGTCTTAATGATTAACCAAAACACAGGAAAGACTAGCAACTCAGTGACAAGGTTTAAATGAAAATGATTCAGCACAATCAGATAATGTCGATTGATGACTAAGGCAATCCCATAAATAATAAGATTGTGAACAAGACTTTCTATGACGATTGGAAACAAGCCATAGAAAATATCTAATAACCTATTACCATAACGATTTCTGTAGAGGGAATAAACAACCAAGAAGGCATGCCCTAAAACATAGGATAGGACTGGAGAAAGCACAAACAAAAATCGGATAATCAAGGGGATGATGATATACCATCTTAGCTTTATCTTCTCGGAGGTAATGTATTGATAAATGAGAATAAAGAGGATAATCTCCGCTAAAAAGTCTAGATTATCCAACACAAAATTAATCGCTGTCATAGGCTAATTCTCTCAAGTAATTTCTTTAGTTTCAACTTTGAAACATAGCAAACGCCACCATTTTCAAAATAGACCGTCCCCGTACTTTTATCTAATTTGATGATATTTTCTGGATTAACTAGGAAGGACTTATGACATTTAAACAGTCTAGGGTCACTCTTTTCAATTTGAGAGAGACTGCCATAAAACTCAATCTGCTCCTCTTTAGTATAAAGGATAACCTTGTGGACGATATCCGAGGTCTCAAAGTACAAGATATCATGAAAGGGAACCTGAATAACGGTCTTAACATTCTCAATCCGAAAAGCGTCTTCTGGATTCTGACTCTGTATCTTTTTGCAGGTTAATAAGATAATACTTTCCAGACGCTTTTGAAAGTCCTCACCCTCCAAAGACTTATCAATAAAGTCTAGAGCTGCCAATTGGTATTGAAAAGTTAAGGGAAGATACTCTGAATGAGTCGTGAAGAAAACAATATTGGCATAGGGGTCACTCTTGCGAATCTGCTTTGCAACTTCCAAGCCTTTTTTAGTATCGTCTTTAATCTGAATGTCTAGGAAAAAGAGCTGATGAGACCCTCGCTCGGTAATAAAGTCTAACAGTTGATTGGGTTTGTCAAAAACCTCAAAGTCGCCCACTTTAATGTTATTTTTCTTAAGAATCGTATGAATAACCTCTTCAATACGATTTTGTTGGATAAAATGATCCTCTAAAACATAGATGTTAAGCATGGCATAACTTCCTTTGGCATAATCTTAAGAGAAATTCTAAGTTAGAGCATTTCTTTAATAAATGAACCTCTCTTATTTATTCAAAATGAGATTTATTGTTCTCTTTACTTATTTTACATTTTTGTTACAAAAAAGACAATAGTTTGTAACATTTTTTCACTTCAATCAATTAAAAAACACCCCACAAAGTTAGATTTTATCTGTCTAACTTTTGGGGTGCAGTTCATAAATAGCAATCTTTTTTCGTACTAGTTACGATAATAAGGGAAACCTTCAGCAGTTTGGTCTTGACCAATAACAAGGTAATCAGAGCCGTTACTACCTCCAGAAATCGCTCTCAATGCAGCTGAGCTTGTATCTGAGAATACTCCTGCATAAAAAATATTATCTGAAACTCTTTGAGGCTTCAATTGAGCAGTATAACCTGTTGAGTTTTTAATAATTGTACCATCAGCGTTAATTGTAACTGATTCACCATTCGCATTAGTCCAAGTTCCCACAAGAGAGCTAATATCACCATTATCAAGGGCACCAAAGTCAAGCGATGATTGACTATTATTTGTATTCTTTTCAGATTTAACCTTGTCTGATCCAGCTGCTGCTTCAGCCACTTGTCCGCCATCTGCAGTTCCTGCTTGAGCTTGTTCTTGAGAAGAAGCTTTAGGTGCTACTGCTGAAGCCTGATTGTCATTTTCTTCATTTGAAACTGCTGAAGTTGATGATTGAGCTGATTTCTTATCCTTCTTAACAGCTTTGCTTGAGCTTGAAGATGATTTCTTAACCGTTTTAGCTGGGCTACTACTTGTGCTAACACGCGCTGACTCATGACTATTAAACTTAGTCACCAAGAAGACAGCAAGGATAACTACAATTAGAGCTGACACGATACCAATGAGTTTACTTGTATTTTTCATGAGTGAGATTCCTTTTCTGATAATTTACGAGATTATTATAATATATAGAAAGCTAAATTTTTCATTGAAGTCATAAACAGTCGTTTTTTCGTCATAATCAGAAAATAACATTTAAAATAAAAATACTATATACATCAAACTGCCATGGATTTTGGAACAAGCCTCTTAGCAACAATCTCTTTTTGTTTAGCTTTCGAAACCAAGCATGACTCTCCGTTTTCAAAATAAATAACACCTAATTCTTTGTCCAATCTCACAATGTTTTCGGGATTTACAACAAATGATTTATGGCATTTATATAGTCTGCAATCTTGTTTTACAACTTTTGATAATTGACCATAGAACTCAATTTGCTCTTCTGTTGTATGAAGAATTACCTTATGAACCGTTGGAGATGTTTCAAAATAGAGAATCTTATGAAAAGGAACTTGTATAGTTGCATTCTTTGTATCTATAGTAAAAGCACACTCTATTTGGCTCAGACCATTTTTAGAAAGTGCTAATCCAATATCAGAAATAATCCTATCTTCATATTCAATATCAGGCAAATTCTTGTCAATAAAATCAAGTGCAGCTAAGCGATACTGAAAGGTTGAAGGTAGGAGTTCGGGATGTGCTGTGATGAAAACAATACTTGCATACGGATCTCGCTCACGAATCTGTTGAGCAACCAATATTCCCCCTTCGACATCACTGTCAGATCCAATATCTAGAAAAAACAGTAAATGCGAGCCCCTTTCCGTAATACGCTCTAATAATTGATTGGGTTTATCGTATAAATCAACCTTCCCAATTCTTAAAATATATATTTGTTTAGACTTGTGGATAGCATCCTCAAGACGAGCTTGTTGAAAATAATCTTCTTCTAAAACAAAAATATCTAACATAATTGAACACCTCTAATTACAACATCCTTATTCTATAACTTAAGATGCTAGTTACTCATAGAACGAATCCTATACTTTCACCTTGATTTTATAACTTTCGCTAATTTACAGCAAATGTTTCTAAAGCATATTGAACAATATATTGATTCAACTCTTGAAACTAAAAAAACACCACCCTCAAAAGAGAGTGATGTTACAACTCTTAAGAAATATCCACATAGCGTCTTGCACCACTATAAGTCGTATAAGATAACCATGTGTGTCCATCGGCTGTAAGGACCTTGTCATAGCGAACGGACATGCCTTTATCATAGTAGGCTAACTCTGGACTAGCAACACTTGGTTGAGCCTTGATAGAGCTAGGTTTGGTAAAGGTATAAGTACCAGTTGCAGCTAGGCTTGGACTTGCTGGTTGAGCAACTGCTGTTGCCTTACCATCAATAGCAATGTAACGACGGTTGCCTCCATGGCTAACATAAGAGAGCCATGTGTGACCATCTGCAGTCACCAATCTGTCATAGTTAACGGACATACCAGTATCATAGTAAGCCAACTCTGGACTCGCTACACTTGGTTCTGCTTTAATGCTAGAGCGTTCTTTGAAAGTATAGGTACCAGATGATGGTGTACTTGGTTGAACAGGTTGTTCTACAGGTTTAGTCACACTCGTTGGTGCGATAGCCACATAGAAACGATGTCCTGAATAGCTGAGATAAGAAAGCCATGTATAGCCATCATTATTGACAACCTTGTCATAGTTGACTGACATACCAGCATCGTAGTAGCTAACATCTGGGTTGGCTACCAAAGGTTGAGTCTTGATGCCAGTACGAGCGGTAAAGGTATATGAACCTGAAGCTGGAAGATTGTGGCGAGTTGCATTTTGAACTGGAACAGTTGTACTAGTGCCTCCGATACCTACCATTTTACCATCTTGGACATAGTAGAGATGGACAATGTATTCACCTGCTTCAGCCTTATGGTCACTAACATTGATACGAACCTTGTAGCTACCATCACTTTGTCTGCTAGCTTGGTGCCATACAAGGTCGTCTTGGCCGTCTTTAGCTGTCCAAACTGGAACACTTACGCCTTGAATAGCCTTGTCACCACCAGAAACATTAGTGATATGAACGTCAAAACCGAGGTTAGAGAGGTTTTCAATATTGATAGTACCGCTTGGTTTGCTTTCTTGTTGAGCAAGTTTAGCCACGGCTACATAACGGCGGTTGCCATTGTAGCTGAGGTAAGAAAGCCATTGGTAACCATCACCACTGACAATCTTGTCGTAGTTGACTGACATACCAGCATCATAGTAGGCTAACTCTGGACTTGCCACACGAGGTTCTGCCTTAATGCCAGTGCGTGCTTTGAAGGTGTAAGTTCCTGAGTCAGGAAGGCTATAGCTAGTAGTTGTATGCGTTTCTTCAACCTTGGCAGGAACTGTGTAAGCTGTGCCACCCACACCAACTAATTTACCATTAGTTTCAACATAGTAAAGATGAACATTGTAGAGACCACGTTCATTCTTGTGGTCAGTTAGGCTGACGTTAACCTTGTAGTTGCCATTGTTAAGACGAGTTGCATTGTACCAAATGATATCATCTTGGCCATTCTTTTCAGACCAGATTGGAACAGATACCCCGAGGACACCGTTTTGGTCTGAAACATTACTGATAACTACACTAAAGTCACCATTGTCATGACTTTCAATAGCGATATCGCCTCTTGGTTTAGCTACAGCCTCTGCAACAGCACCTAGGTCGACATAACGACGAGTACCACTGTACGAAGTATAAGAAATCCAACGGTGGTTGTCCGCAAGCAAAGATCTATCGTAGTTGACTGACATGCCTGGATCAAAATTGAACTCAGTCTTGGCAGTCAAGCTAGGTTGGTTCTTCACATCTGCAGGTTTAGTGAAGTAATAAGTACCACGTTCAGGGATAGTTTCATCTCTAGTCGCTTCAGTAGTGCTACTAGTGTTTTCGGCCTTCAAAGCTGCGATATCAGCGTAGTAGCGTTCATAATCGTAACCAATGTAAGAAATCCATTGGTGATTATCTTTCTTCAAGACCTTATCATAGATAACATGGTCGCCTGCACTAAAGACGAAAGTAGGTTTGATATCCATGATTGGAGCTGTACGAATTTCAGTTGTGCGACGGAAATAATAGGTACCGTTCGATGGGATGTCAAGAGAGCCATCAGCAGTCACAGGACCATCTACACCTGGCTGACTAGCATTAGTTAAGACAGTACGAAGACTAGTATCGACAGCTTCACGGTCAGTACCTCTAACTTCTGCTACTTCTGAAGTTGCTGAACGGTTAATCTCACTAACTACTTCAGAGCTAGCTACTGATGACACTTCAGAACGTGGAGTAGCCACTTCTGATCTAGAAACAGAAGCGACAGCAGATGCAGAATGAGCAACCTCTGCTGGTACTTCCAAAGAAGCAACCTCGCTGGACACTACACTACTAGCTTCAGAAGAAGCAACTTCACTGCTAGCAAGCTTAGGTCTTGGTGCTTCTGATCTTGACGCAGGTTCATTGAGGACATCGGTAACAGCTTCTGAAGTTGCCTGGTCAATTTGGGGTGCTTCAGAATTATTTACAGTAACTTCATAGTCTGTGATAGAACCTGTGCTATTGGCTTGTTCCTGAGCCAAAGCATGCCCACCAAGCATCAAGCTCGCACCAATTAAGACTGATGCAGCTCCAAAAGAATATTTACGTATTGAGTAACGTTGACGTTCCTTAAAAACATATGCCTTTCTCATTTTGATCACTCTCACTTTCTAGGCTGTTTGATAAAAATTGGAACCGTTTTCACATTTCTATTATACCTCTTTGAAATATTTTTTACAATTATTTCAATATTATTACTAAACTTTATTTTGTAGAAAATTGATAGCTAATTCTTTCAGATAACTATGATTAAGAAAAGCCCAAAGGGGCTACCTGAGGGCTTTTGCTACATCTAATTCCTTGACACATTAAGCAAATCTGAATAGATTAATTAATTCATTCTGGGTTGATTTGACTATAGGTATCAATCTAGTCTAACTATGATTCATCATAGATGTATTCTTCTAAATGTTCAGTCACTGTAATCTCATCGCAGGAGCTAACATTTTGAAAGTCCTTAATGTAAACAATTTTATACTGATTTGGTAGAAGTAATGGAAAGGCAATTGGCTTACCATTCTTACACACGCGAAACATCTGAAGGCTATCTGTTACGTTACTAATAAAGACAAACGGAAACAAATGAGGACTGGGAGAATCCAAATAGTGATAGGTCCCCTTTAAGGTACCACTAGTACTTCTCACTTCTCCATGTTCTTTTTGAGACATTTTTAAAGCGTACTCCTTCTACTACTTGTAATTTCCTTTTCTTAAGTACCGAGGGACAATACCATTAATCTAATTTATTGTAAACATGCATCCGACCATATATCGCATCAGAACCGAAACGAATCTGTCCATTACTATCAAAGAAAATTGGGTCACTGGTTGGTCCATCATTATGAGCAAAACCTGCTACATAACCGCCATCTTGAGCAAAACCATTAAAGAGCTGACTACTTGTATCACTATAACCACTTTCAGCACCAACACGGGTTACACTACCGGATGGGGATACTGTAATTGTGTCCCCTAAGTCATTTTGATAGGTACCAGCAACACTAGAGAAATCACCATTAGCCATTGCTGTAACATCCACTGCTGTGGTAGCTGGTGTTTGTTCCGCTGAAGCGGCTGGTTGTTCTGTCGTCGTTCCTTGATTTACTCCGGCTGTTTCTTCACTAGGATTTGTTGGGGCAACTTCTTGTTGAGTAGATCCAGCAACATTTCCGGCTGATGGTTGTGAATTCTTTTCTCCAGAGGTTTCTTTTGAGACTTCTTCTGAACTAGAAGATTTTGTCTTTTTCTCAGACTTCTTCGCTTTTTCTTTTGAAGATGGTTTTGTCGATTTCACTTTCTGACTAACCTTACTAGAGCTCGATGTTAATGTGGCTTCCTTCTTGTTATTACCACATGCACCAAGTAATAGAACGGAAGTTAAAGCGAGTGCGGTTAAAGTTGTGAAACGTTTTGTAGCAGGTTTCATAATAATTCTCCTTAATACTCTATTTTAGACTGTGTCATTTTCAAAAATCTCGATGAAATAAGTTATATTCTTTAGTTCTTCTTATGAATATAATATACTGCATATTAGAAAAAAAGAACAGGACACGTATGTCCTGCTCTATTCTTTCATAGCATCTCTCATTTTCTCTGATATGATGTCAGCTAAAGAGGTATCTCCTAGCAATCTAGCCAAGATTATCCCTTCTTGATAGGCTTTTTTAGCCTCAAAAATATCATTCTTTACAACATATAGATACTGTCCCTCTAGCATTCTCAAAATTGGTTTTTTCTGATAATCTTGAGTTTCCTCCATAATGTGATGCAGTTGAATGAATGCTATCTCCGATAAATGAAACTTTTTTCGTTCATATTCAACTATTGGAACCATTAATAAGGCATCCCTAAGTAAAAATAGATACTCCGTGGGAATATTATCATAACTATTTATTAGATTTCTACAAATAGTATAAAAAGTCCCTTCACTAAACCCATCTGACCTCATACTATCACCATCTCCTAACAAGATTTGATATAGTTCTATAAGTAGTAGATCATTGATACCGTACACCCTTTTCTCACATAATGATGGTAAACTCTTCTCCAATATGCTCATGCCAAATTTTTGATGTGTCTTTAAAGTATAAGAGTAAAGTTTTGACTGTAAGATATCAACAACCCTCTGTTCATCAGCTGGCAAATCATCATAATAGCTATCAATAATTTTACCCAGCTTTTCGTCTAGTTTCATTAGGTTATTTGGCTTATCTAGACTAGTCGCATGCATCAATTGGTATTTGAGATTGAGGTATTCTACCGGTAGCTTTAAGACTACAGTCCTCTCTCCAAGCAATTCCGATAAAGATATATTCAGATGTCTTGCCAAGTGCTCTAAGGTTTCTAGTTTAGGTTGAGACTTCCCTGTTTCTATACGTGTCAATTGCCGTACTGATAAAACCTCATCCCCTTCACAAAATTTTTCTTTAGTGAGTCCTTGTGCTAATCTCAACTCTCTTAACCGATGACCAAAGTCTTGTCCAAACATCGCTAGCTCCCTATTACTTGAAACTATTATAATTTTTATGATTTGTAATAGTATACCACCCAATATTCACTATTTCAATTGTGAAATGAAAAATAATTATTACTTTCAATACCACTTACAAGTCAAAACCACCCGTGAGAACAGGTGGCTTGCTCTTCGGCTGAAAGCCTCTGCTACCGGACGAGGACTAAAGGCCTACCGAATGGTTTCCCTTCAGCACCACCTTTGCTAGCTGACCCGTCTAGCGGGTCTCTTTAAGATTACTTTCTTTTATTATTCTCACCTGTAAACGGATCATACTCCTCAAAAAGACTGAGCTAATCTGCTATCACGTCTTCTTGTAATTGATTACGAATATATTCTTCAATTCGCTTCTGATTTCGCCCAACCGTATCAACATAAAACCCTCGACACCAAAATTTGCGATTCCCATATTTATACTTTAAATTTGCGTGTCGGTCGAATATCATTAAGCTACTTTTACCCTTTAAATATCCCATAAATGAAGAAATACTTAGTTTCGGTGGTATACTCACTAACATGTGAATATGATCTGGGCAAGCTTCTGCTTCATGAATTTCAACGCCTTTTCTTTCACATAATAACCGTAAGATTTGACCAATACTTGCTTTGTATTTCCCATAGATTATCTGACGTCTATATTTTGGGGCGAAAACAATATGATACTTACAATTCCATGTAGTATGTGCTAAACTATTATTATCCTGTCTCATCAGGGGGCCTCCTTTTGTATATTAGTTAGTGGTCGGGAAACCTTATCTAATATAACACTTTAGGGGGACTTTTTTTGATACATCGCTAAAAGCTTTTCGGAACCACTAGCACAGCTAGTGGTTTTCGTGAGACAATAATAGGGAGTGTGACACCCCCTAAGTCTATTGTGTCCTTCCCCTTAAACTGCTATAAATCCAGATGTGAACAAACCTTCTTTACAACTAGGGCCATTGCCCTAGTTTTTTTGTCTTTTTTCTGGTTAACATTTCTTCACCCTCCACAGTTGACAAACATACTTTCAACAATGAGTGAAATAATGATATTTGTTATTTTAATTCCGGTTAATTCTGTGATATTCTTTATAAGACTCATAGGTTATTCCCATTGATACTTTTGTACTTTTTGTGTACATTCAAAAAGCTCTATAATTCCTGTTAAGAGTAAAACCACTGTAGTGATTATATAGCTTTTATACATCACTAAAATCCTTTCGGAACCACTAACACTGCTACTAGTTTTCGAAAAACAAAATAATAACCTTCGGTACGGATTACATGTATAGGGATATTAGTACGTCTATTCGATATTAAAAAAATAATCTAGATAATCACTAATTTCACTAGCAATATTCGCTAATGAATTTTTGACATCAATGACTCCTAATAGTTCGAGATGCTCATTGAATATTTTTTTCTATAATCAACATTTGGTATCAATAAAAATAATTTGTGCATTTACGTTACTCCTCCTAATCTCTTTAACTTTTTTTCATAGTTACTTTTCTCTGTAAGTGTGATAAAATTTAGACTGTTAGTGTTTGTAGTAATTCTTATAGAATTGAAATAATTTCTAACTTTAACTTTTAACTTGTATTTTTTTATATACTTTTTTTAATAGTTATCAAAAAGCCAAAAAGTGCTTCACAATATTGAACATACTTCACCTCCAATTCCTATTTTTTTATTATAGCTTGGTTATACCGTTTGATTAGTCATATATCATAAACGGTTCATTTATTGTCATCTACTGAAGAAATATACCGATGTAATAGTTTCTAGACTTGTTACGATATACAAATATTATCTTGGATTGGAGTCACCTATTGTGAGTGTATGTTTTAATACAAAAGATTCAGTTATGGAATCAAATTATGACGACCTATATTGCATAGTTATAGATAAGAAAAAAATCTTTACTTAAAAGTTTCCATACTTATTTGTGTATTGCATGTTAGGGAAAAATTATCTGTATTTGCAGAGAAATATGGATTTTTTTGTTTAGACGTCATAGAAATGAATTAATTAACCTTAAAAAGAGTATCATTCTTATCTAAAAACAACAAATCATATAATTTTTTTAATACTGAAAAAAATACTTCAATGCTTTTGCTCTAGGAAAAAGGAAACACAGTTACTAAATATTTTATTGAATGGGGAGTAAACTAATTGTTAAATATTTTTATTTTAGAAGATGATTTCTTACAACAATCACGAATAGAAACAGTTATTAAGGATGTTATTTCAAAAAAATCTCTAAAATGTAAAGGACCTGAGATTTATGGAAAACCTAGCCAATTACTTGACGCAATTACCGAAAGAGGCTCTCACCAACTTTTCTTTTTAGATATTGAAATCAAGGGTGAAGAAAAGAAGGGGCTAGACATTGCTAAAGAAATTCGAAAAAAAGATCCTAATGCAACAATTGTTTTTGTAACAACACACTCAGAATTCATGCCAGTCACTTTTAAATATAGAGTTGCTGCCCTAGATTTTATTGATAAAGCTTTGAATGATGAGTTTTTTTATGAACGTGTCCGTTTAGCAATTGAATATACTATGGATAAACTGGGGGCTACCATTACCCAAGATTCATTTACTTTTGAAACATCAATGGCCCACGTTCAAGTGCCTTTTAACAATATTTTATTTTTTGAAACGTCTCCAACAATACATAAGGTTATTTTGCATACTAAAGAAGAAAGAATGGAGTTTTACGCAAGTATTTCAGAAGTTGAGCGTGCTGACGAACGCTTATATCGATGCCATCGTTCGTTTATCGTTAATCCTGAAAATATCCTTAAAATCAACAAAGAAGAAAAAATGGCAATGTTTGATAACAATATTGGATGTCCCATCTCCCGTACGAAATATAGGGGCCTTTTGGAGAAGGTTAAATCGATGAAAAGCTAAGGTGTTTTTATGGAAATGGTTATAAATTTATTGCTGTTCTACTCTAAGATATTAGTAGTATTGTTACTATTTCAACAAATAAGTAACCAACCTATCAAACCTTTGTGGTATATTATTACCCCATTTTTATACGTTCTACTTCTCATCATATGCCCTCCTGTTGGGTACTTTGCATACTTTTTTATCTTTATCGCTTATAACATATATCGGAATAGGTATAAAAGTAAAATACTTAATATTTTTTATGGCTTGTATCCTATTATTGTAGATAGCTTGCTAGGTAGAATGCTAGGATTCTACGTTTTTCCTTTACTAGGAGTCTACGTTTTCAATGAAGCCTCACTAAGTTGGTACGATATCTTAATTGAATTACTGGTTTTCCCTTTCCATTTACTCATAGTAAAATCTCTTAGATTAGATTTTAACGAAATAAAAGAGGGTTTCAAGCGTCACTATTTCAGGTATTTATTATTACTAATTAATATCTCCATGCTTGTATATATGTTGTTAGTTTCTACATTTGTTATTTATAGAGATAAATTAGCTAATGCAGACATCTGGAGAGGGCATATTAACAACTTTTATATTATTCTGTTTTTTGTAATGCTACTCTACCTCAATGCAATCTCAAAAGAAAAACTAGAGAAGGAAATAATTAAGCAAAAGGACACCCAATTATATGAACTATCTAGTTACAGCCATCACGTTGAATCCCTTTATGAGGAAATTAGAGGTTTCCGTCATGACTACATTAATATTTTGACAAGTCTAAAATTAGGGATTGATAATCAAGATATTGACGCTGTTAAAACTGTTTACAATGATGTCCTTAAAGACAGTGCAAAACAATTCTATGATAGTAAGTTTGATATAGCTAAACTTAGCAATATTAAAAATGATGCTATTAAAAGTATTCTTTCCGCTAAATTACTCGAGGCACAGAATAGGGGAATTTCAATTTCTGTCGAGGTTGAAGAACCTATTAGCAATTTTAGGATAGAATTACTAGATTTTATCACTGTTCTATCTGTCCTTTGTGACAATGCTATCGAAGCCGCCATTGAAACTATTAGTCCGAAAATGACTGTCGTTTTCATAAATAATGATGATTCGTTGGTGCTTATCGTCGAAAATAGTATAAAATCAGAAAAGGTCGAGGTTAGTCGCATTTTTGTTAGAGGTCACTCTAGTAAAGGGGAGGGTAGAGGTATTGGCTTATATAATGTAAATAGTATATTGGAAAAATACCCTAAATCTACGATTACCACTCGTAGTGCAAATCACCTCTTTTCTCAAACTATCAGATTTTGTAAATAATTAACGACTGTAGATTTTGAAAACTATCTTAATAGGTATTAAGTGAGGACCGGTTAAGGTCACAATGAGAAAGTAATCTCTATAGTTTAAATAACATAAAAGAGGAGGAATCTACCCTTATATGAGATGGATTCCTCCTTTTGTAGTTTCTTTGTCAACTGTAGCGGTAAAACCACTGGAGAGATTATAGAGGCTTTTTTGTTTACATATTTTGGATTTATTAAAGTTAAAATTTTCTTCAATTAACTACGAATTTAGTCGTTACTGCTTATAACTCCATATGGTAATAACCTTATGCCTTCATGTCTGTATTTAAATTATACTTTTTTGGTATATAGCTTGTAGCAATGTCTTTTCTTAAAAATATGGTGTTGCCTGAAATCTCTTCTAAATATTGGTTAATTCTCTTATGCAAGAACTTTGAACGTTCACGAAGAACTTCTTAAGGCTTCTTATGGTTGTAATGAGTTTTAAATCCACAATGTGAATGTTAACTATTAATCAAGCTATAGAAGAGAAAAGTACTGCTCTCCCACATCCACAGTGGATAAACCCATTGATATGTCTTTTAACAGGAAAAGTCCCTTGAAGTTGTACTTCAAGGGACTTTATCTTAAGCCTGAGAATAATCTTATATTAGTTCATCAATAATTATTTTGCTTTTTACAAATTTTTACCTTTGGAACTAAGAAATATAATGGAAGAATATTCAAAATAAATACTGTTACAAATAAAATAAAAATCTGTTAGATTGATTTCCTTTCCTGATGAAATTGAATTGATAATATTTGTATAATAATATCCCGGAAAAATCATTTGTAGTTTACTTACAAGTCCCATAAATCCTTCTTTTGCTCCTAGGGTAGCAAAAGGAATAATTGTCATTGATGCTAAAATAATAATCGGAAAGCTCACAGTATCAAGGATTTGTGAATCTAATCTTACACCTAAGACAAAGCCAATGATACTAAAATAAATTCCCATCATAGTTAGCAACAAAAACTGAATAGCTAGATTTCCGGTGATAGGAAATTTAAAAAATGCTACTGCTATACCAAGCACAACTATAAAAAAATAAGACTATTAAGAATGATTTGAACAAATGTCTGATCTAAGAGGTACTTTTTTACACTATATTTTGTGAACTTTGATTCAAAAGAGTAAAAACCAATATTTGAGGAAATTCGTTTACTAAACGTTGCTAGACTATTACCAATAATACCGATAAATACTGCGATGCCGAGCATAATATTAGGAACAATTCCCTGTTGAATGTTGTATAAGAAAATGTACCATGTTACAGGGATAAAAATCGTAAATAACAAGAATCGTTTATTTCTCAATACTTGTTTAAGTTGAATCATATTAATCATCATTATTTCTCCATTTATACTTTCTCGCGATAAAACTGTTCGATTGTCTTACCAGCTTTATGAATTTCTTCAACTGATTCATGAGCAGCAATACGACCATTTTTCAAAATCAACACTTTTGTAAAAAAGTGGTCAATCTGATTAAAATCATGTGTTACAACAACTGAAGTAAAATTTTGTTTCTCCAAAAGTTTCCAAAAATTATCAACAGATTCTAAGTCCATTCCCGTTGTCGGTTCATCTAAAAAAATAAGCTTAGGAGAACTTAAGATAGTTAGCAATAACGAAAGTCGTCTCTTTTGACCACCTGATAGTCCTGAAACATAATGGTTTTTAAAATCTCGTAATTCCACCATATCCAAGAATTCATCAACATTAATACTATCAATTTGGTTCATCTTACTTTTTAGATAAACTAAATCAGAAACCGTCAAATCATCTATTAAGATATCACCTTGCGGCATCATACCGATTTCCGTTTGGTAATTTAGAGAAGTACTGATTTTACCTGAGTTCGCAGCCAACTGTCCTGCAATAATTTTCAATAATGTGCTCTTTCCTGCACCATTATTTCCAAGTAAGGCGACTTTATCACCCTCACCGATAGAAAAAGAAACACCTTTTAAAACTTCTTTATTTTTAAAGGACTTCTTAACCTCTTCTACTTTAAACATATGGGCCTCCATTTATTAATTTTGTTTACGAACTCATTATATGTCAGACTGCTACACAATAGGAGTTCTTGTCAGAAACGGTACTTAATTTATCATTAACAGTATTTTCTGACTCTACTTCAAAAAATTCCGATCTAAGGGCTACTAAATTAATTTGAAAAAAATGAATTATGACATATCTTTATGGATATATTAAGTATCACTATATTTATATTATTCCAATTATTTCTTTTAAAAGTTTATTACCAACAAAAAAGCACCAATTAAAAATAGTGCGTTTGCTTTTCCTACATCCAAGAATAACTTCAATACCGAAAACTAAACAAGAGCTTTATGATCTTCATGCCTATGCTCACTTAAAAGTACTTCACCAAATTGTACTCCACTATCTTCACTGACTCGTTCCTGACAATCGACACAATACAATTCTCTAGCCAATCGCTGTTGTCGCCCACCTACATAGACCACCTCTTCCATTCCAAGCAACATATAAGGTAGCATGGCATCAACCAGCTCATCAAAATGTGATTCGTCGTTACTTAAAAAGAAACGTGCAGGATGGTCACTATTATCAAAATCTCCAATGGCCACAAGACTATCATCTTCAGTCAAGAGATAGTAATATGTAGCTGTGCGGTCTTCTGTGTATCGAAAGAATAAATGTGATTCATGACAAAATGGGCATGTTCTATACTTATGACCAATAACTGATTTTAACCAATGGACTAGCAAATTCGATAAAGAAGCTTTGATTCCCTTAAACCACAACAAGACATTAGGTAGAATAAAACCAACAATTATAGGGATAACAGTTAGATTATTGTCCACCACCAAAAGATAAAACTGGAACATGGCTGTTAGTCGTAGAAACCAGACAATCGTATTAAGAAAAATCTGATTCGTGCCACTCAGAAAAGTACTGACTACTGTAGACTCTTTATTCTTCACAAAAGTAAGAGTTACACACTTGATGGCAAACATAACTACAAACATAATGACATAGCCTAACATTCACTTACCTCATTTTCAGCATCAGTAAATTGAGAAGCTACTTCTCCCAAAATAGAGATTAACTTAAAGCACCCAAGGTATTATCTTGACTTTAATTGGTAAGCATACGGTCCAGAGTCTTTAGACAACGTTTCTTCTCTGAGAGTTTCCGTCTGTCCAATAAAGCACTATCTTCTAAGTCTTCTGTGTTACTAGAGGAACGTAGTTCATTTAGATCCTTGAATTGTCAAATTAAGTGCATACTTTCCCCATAGAATACTTCATAAGGTGTTTTCCAGTTAAGACATTTTCGTGGCCTATTATTAAGTTTGTTCTCCCATAGCTGAATAGTCTGATCATCAACCAATGTTAGATCACTACCCTTTGGAAAATATTCTCTAAGTAATCCATTCGTGTTCTCATTGGTTCCTCGTTGCCATGGAGCATGAGTGTCAGGAAAATAGACTTCAATGTTCAATTGATCACTCAATTTCTGATGATACGTGAATTCTTTCCCTCTATCAGGAGTTACTGTATACTTCGTCAAGGGTTCTAACAGTTTTACCATAGCTTCTATTACCAACTTGCTTTTCTTAACAGCTACCTTTTTGATTTTTAGAAAACGAGAATAACGGTCTGTTAGAGTAACTAAACAAGCTTTTCCAGTTTTACCTGCAACAGTATCGGCTTCCCAATCTCCTATTCTAGTTCGATTATTAGCTTCTTCTGGTCTTTCGTGAATTGTATGAGAAATGGATATTTTCCCTCTATTTTCAACATGACCTTTAGTATGACGTGTTTTCCCACGATGACGAAGTTTACGAATGACACCACGAGCACCATGAGATAATGAGTTATCCTCAAAATGTCCTCGGTAAATGGCTCTATAGATTGTTTGATAACTAACAACAGTTTTCCCATACTCTAAGCGCAACCGACCTTCTATTTCTTCAGGAGACCATTGGTAATCGAGAAATAGATGTTTGATGGTATTGCTTAAATTGTGATCTATTTCAAACATCCGTTTCCGCCCACAGTGTGATTTGGCATTATGGTACGATTCCTGTGCATGATTTGGAGAATAAGCTCCTGATTTTGTATGGCGCTTCCACTCACGACTAATACTAGATGGATGACGATGAAGTAACTTAGCAATTTGAGAAAAACTTAGGCCTTGCGTACGGTAAATGAGAATACTTTCACGCTCGTCTATGGTAAAATGATGGTAGCTCATAAGATTTCCTTTCGTAACTAGTTCGTTCAATTCTATTTTACTAGAAAATCTTATGAGTTTTTATTGTGCACTTATATTGTATATTCAAGCCTTTAAATATCCCATAAATGAAGAAATACTTAGTTTCGGTGGTTCACTCACTAACATGTGAATATGATCTGGGCAAGCTTCTGCTTCATGAATTTCAACGCCTTTTCTTTCACATAATAACCGTAAGATTTGACCAATACTTGCTTTGTATTTCCCATAGATTATCTGACGTCTATATTTTGGGGCGAAAACAATATGATACTTACAATTCCATGTAGTATGTGCTAAACTATTATTATCCTGTCTCATCAGGGGGCCTCCTTTTGTATATTAGTTAGTGGTCGGGAAACCTTATCTAATATAACACTTTAGGGGGACTTTTTGATACATCACTAAAAGCTTTTCGGAACCACTAGCACAGCTAGTGGTTT